>JADMIO011346935.1_pt1 | contig 61183 bp, 66 predicted proteins | sample 8958161 | NCBI WGS metagenome assembly JADMIO01 (sample SAMN16585339, study PRJNA669376) | soil metagenome | isolation source: Crop rotation soil | place: USA: Cullars Rotation, Alabama | collected 2011
CGACAACTTGTCCACGTGGAATTCTAAGCTTAGGATCCCAATGTGCTGGAAAGAACGAGATGCGGTCACCGGGGCTGAGGCAAATCCCCGGCCGCGAAATCACCTTGGCGAAGATCGCGAAGCGCATCTCGCGGCAATCGTTCATGAACGTCACCTTGTAGCGCTGATTGACGCCCATCTCGACAATGATGGTGTGGTTGTCGACGTCCGACCAATGCCTCAGCCGATCTGTGAACGGGCACGCATTGTGATGTGACGGCTCGTCGTCCGCGAACGCCGGCGCGATCGCCGCAGCCGACAACGTCGCAACGACAAAAGCGAGGGTTTTGTTGGGTTTCGTTTTCATGGGTGTCGCAGCCTCCTGCACGACATGAGCGCGCATGCTTGGCGTTTGTTCCTGCCTCAAATAGTCTCCGCCCGCTGAACGCTATCTGAATGCGCAATCACGAACCGGAGAGTTCCAATGAAGGCCGTACTTTGCAAGCACTACGGACCGCCTGACAGCCTGGTGATCGAAGACGTCCCAAGCCCCAAGCCCGGCGACGACCAAGTTCTGATTTCCGTAAAGGCAGCGGGCGTGAATTTCCCCGATGTGCTGATCATTCAGAACAAATATCAGTTCAAGCCGCCGCTTCCATTTTCGCCGGGCGGCGAGGTCGCGGGCACCGTCAAGGAAGTTGGCGCCAAGGTGACCAACGTCAAAGTAGGCGACCGCGTCATCGGCTCGACGGGCTGGGGTGGCTTCGCCGAAGAAGCCCTCGCACCCGCCGCGCGCTGCATTCCATTTCCCTCCAACATGGATTTCGCCGAAGCCTCCGCGTTCGTGATGACCTACGGCACATCGCATCACGCACTGAAGGATCGCGCGCAAATCAAGCCTGGCGAATCGCTGCTTGTTCTGGGCGCCGCTGGTGGCGTTGGCCTATCAGCCGTTGAACTTGGCAAGGTGATGGGCGCGCGCGTCATTGCGGCCGCATCGAGCCAAGAGAAGGTCGACGTCTGCATGAAGCACGGCGCCGACGCTGGCATCGTCTATCCAGAAGGTCCGCTCGATCGCGACGCGCAGAAGAAACTGTCGGATGAGTTCAAGAAGGTGGTCGGTGGCGACGGCGCTAACGTGATTTATGACGGCGTCGGCGGAACTTACGCCGAGCCTGCATTGCGCTCGATCGCGTGGGAGGGTCGCTATCTCGTGATCGGCTTCCCGGCTGGCATTCCCTCGATCCCGCTCAATCTCTCGCTGCTCAAAGGGTGTCAGATCGTCGGCGTCTTCTGGGGTGCCTTCACCGCGCGCGAGCCCAAGCGCAATCAAGCGAACTTGGCCGAGTTGATGGATTGGGTCGCGAAGGGCAAGCTGAAGCCCTACGTCTCCAAACGCTACCCGATGGCGAACGCCGCCCAAGCGCTCAAAGACATGGAAGCGCGCAAGGTGACGGGCAAAGTCGTTCTGACGATGGGCTAGCCTTCAGGCCGCAAGAGCACGCGCCGCGCGGCGGCGCGATGCTCGGGCCGCATATAGCTTCCGGCGATCCCGATCGCCGTGATCAGCGCTGTTGCGTCGTCGCTATACCCGAAGCCCGCGATGAAATCGGGAATGAGATCGACCGGCACCACGAAGTATGCGAGAGCGGCGACCAATGCCGCGCGCGCCGGCAGTGGCGTGGTCGGATCGATCGCACAGAAATAGGCAGCGACGAGATCTTCGGTGAACGGAACTCGTCCGATCACGCGGCGCAGCTTGCGCCAGAAACCTTCGCGTACGGTTCGCTCGTTGCGTGCCAGAACCGCGGGCAGTTGCGCTTCGACGAAATCAACCGACATGGGCAAATCCTACCTGCGAAACAACCAGAACAACAGAGTGAGCGCGACGCTGATCAAGATCGACGTCGCAATCGGGATGTAGAGCCGGAAGTTCTCGCGCTCGATCGCAATATCGCCGGGCAATCGGCCGAGCCCGATTTTCCCAAGAAACGGCCACAGGAAGCCCGCTGCAACCAGCACGAGCCCTAGGATGATCAGGGTGCGCGAGACATCCATATCTAGCTGCCCTTTGAGCATCTGGCCTTCCCCTCGGAAGGCCGTTAAGAAATCGGACTCCAGCATTTCAATATAGGCAGAAGGGTCAAATTTATGCAGCTGAATCGTTCGGTAACGGCGATTGTTACAGGTGGCGCATCAGGCCTCGGCGAGGCCACCGCGCGCGAGCTTGCGGGCGCAGGCGTCCGCGTCGCGCTCTTCGATCTGAACAAGGATCGCGGCGAGCAAGTCGCCAAGGACATCGACGGCGTCTTCTGTGAGGTCAACGTCACGAATGAGCAGAGCGTGATCGACGGCTTTGTCAAAGCGCGCGCAGCTCTCGGCCAAGAGCGCATCCTGGTCAACTGCGCAGGCACCGGCATCGGTGTGAAGACAGCGTCGCGCAAGAAGGACACGAACGAGGCGGTTCCCCATCCGACCGAGCAATTCGATCGCATCATTCAGATCAATCTCGTCGGCACCTTCCGCTGCATCGCCAAGTCCACCGCCGGCATGCTCTCGCTCGATCCGGTGACGGAAGATGGCGAGCGCGGCGTGGTCGTCAACACCGGCTCCGTTGCCGCCGAAGACGGTCAGATCGGTCAAGCCGCCTACGCCGCATCCAAGGCCGGCATCAAAGGTATGACGCTCGTCATCGCGCGCGACCTCTCGCGGGACGGCATCCGCTGCTGCACGATTCTGCCGGGCCTCTTCAACACGCCGCTGCTCGGCGCGGCGCCGGAAGACTTGAAGCGCAGCCTCGGCGCCCAAGTGCCGTTTCCGGCGCGCCTCGGACATCCGTTCGAATACGCCAAGCTCGCGCGTCAGATCTGCGAAAACTCGATGCTGAACGGCGAAACCATTCGCTTGGATGGCGCCATTCGCATGGCGCCTCGCTAACGGAGGTGCGATGCGCGCGCTGGTTTGGATCGTTGCACTTTTGGCGTTGAGCGCGGTCGCGTTCTACGCCGTGCAAACCTATCCCGCGCGCATCGAAGCGGACCTGAAGCAGCGTTCGACCGATGCGTTGAGCGCCAACAATCTCAACTTTGCGAATGTGACGGTTACCGGTCGCGAGGTGACGCTCGCGGGCATCGCGCCAAGCCCGACCGCGAAGGAGCAAGCCGTGAAAGTCGCTGGCGATGTTTGGGGCGTCGCCAGCGTCCATGACACGCTCGCCATCAGCGTTGACGGCCAGCCGGTCACGCCTCAGTCGGTGATCGCGACCAATACGCCGGCACCACACCCCGCTGAGCCAACATCGTCCGCAGCGCCGGCGGCACCGGAACGGCCCCCGTCAGGTCCGCTGCCCTCGATCGGATCGTTGGTTGATCCGGCGCTTGCGCCGCCCGCCGAACCTGAGACGCCACCAACGGAAGAACCTGCTGCGCCAGACTCAACAACGCCCACGCCGCAGCCATCACCAGCGCCAGCCGAGACGGTCGCTGCTCCACCGGCGCCGACAACGCCGCCCGCGACAACGCAGGCTGCGGCCGAGCCGCCATCGACACCAGCCGCCGCGCCCGCGCAGCCCGCTCCAACACAGCCGGCACAAGCGCAACCCGAGCCGTCTCAACCTCCGCCGCCGCAAACGGTAGCCGCAGCGACGCCGCCACCAACAACACACGCTGCTGCGCCAGCCGCATCACCGGCAACGCCGGTTGGTCCATTGCCCAAGGACGCGCTCGCCGAAGGTATGTCAGCCGGCCTTAACGCCGCGATCCAAGCGATCCCACCGGCGCTCGCCGCCGCGCCGCCAGCCTATCGCCTCGAGGCCCACGTCGAAGGCAAGCGCATCGAGTTGCAGGGTTTGGTCTCGACGCCGTCCGCGCAGCGCGCGCTGATCGCACACGTCCGCAGTCATATTCGCCGCGCAAAGATCGTCGACTCACTCCAGGTCGCGCACGCGAAGCCGGACAAAGCTTGGCTCGGCGTTGCGCGCACAGGCCTCGAGCAGCTCGCGCATCTCGACACGGGCTCACTCAAGCTCAGCGGCCACAGCGTTGCCGTTAGCGGCAAGCCCAAGAGCGAGCGCGACCGTTCGCGTGTTCTCGCCGCGCTTGGCGAGCTGCCGAAGGGCTACACCTCGACAGTGCTGCTCGAGCGCATGCAAGACGTGACGCCTGCAGCGCCCGCGATAGCGCCGCCGCCGCCACCCACACCTGAGCGGGTGAGGCCACCGCCGCCGCGGGTGACTGAGCAAGCGCGCCCTCGGCGCGCGACATCGAAGCCGGTCGTCGCTAGCTATCGCACTGTGCGGGAGCCCGAGCCCGTGCATCACGGCCTCTCGAGTTGGTGCCGCCGCCGCTTCGCGGACGTCCTGCCGCGGGTCGCCGTTGGCTTCAACAGCGGCTCATGGCGCGTGGACTCGAGCCTCGGTCTCGATGATCTCGCGCGCGTCATCCGCTCATGTCCCGACGCGCGCCTCCGCGTCACAGGTCATTCAGACACGCAAGAGACAGCGCCGGGCGCAACCGGATTGTCGCTCCGTCGCGCGCAAGCCGTGCGCGACGAGCTTGAAGAGCGCGGCGCATCGCCGGCAGGCATCACGACCTTGGGGCGCGGCGGGCTGCGTCCCGCTTTCAGCAATGCCACGGCGGACGGCCGTGAGAACAATCGACGCGTCGAATTCGCGGTCTGGTAGGGGGCACGACGTCATGGACTATCTCCTCGTTCAACTCCTGCTCCCCTTGGTCGCTGTCTTCTTGATCGGCCTCGTCGCTGGCCGCTTGCTCCATTTGCTGAGCCCAGCATCCGGCGCCGTCGGCGATCGCGCTGCTGTAGCAGAAAGTTTGGCGACAGCACGCGAAACCGAGGCGCGCCAACTGCGCAGCGAAGTCGACACCATGCGCGAGCGCCTGCGTATTGCCGAAGCCGAGGCAAACGCAGCGCAATCCGATGCCGCGCGCACCAGCACGCAGCTCTCGACCACACGCACCGATTTCTCGCGCAAGATCATCGCGCTCGAAGATGAGATCGCGGCGCTGAAACGCCCGAAGCCCGCGGCGCCTGTCGCATCACCCGCACCCGCACCTGCAGCAGCGCCCGCGCCCGCACCCGCACCGATTGCCGCCGCCCCAGCCTCAGTGCAGACCGCCGTGGCACGGCCCGTACCAAAGCCGGCGCCGCCGCCACCGCCAGCAGCTGCAATCATTGATGCAGAGATCGAGCCGCTGCCGCTCGTCGCATCGATGGAAATTCCAGCGCCAGCGCCCTCGCCGGCGCCAACGCCGGCGCCGGTAGCGGCGCCGACACCGCCGCAGCCGGCGCCCTCAGTAGCAGCATTCGCTCCGACGCCTCCGGCGCCGCCTGCCGAATTGCCGCCCGATGATCTCAAAGAGATCGTCGGCATCGGCCCCATTCTCGAGCACACGCTGCAAAGCCTCGGCCTGAAGACGTTCGCGCAGATCGCGACGATCACGCCCGAAGACATTGCGATGCTGATCGTGAAGGTCGATTCCTCGATCGCCGAACGCGTGCTCCGCGAGCGCTGGGTCGAACAAGCCCGCGAGCTCTACGCCAAGAAGTACGGCAAGGCCGCGGCGTGAGTGATTTCGATAAAGCCGCCGCAGCCTCGCTACCGGGTTTGCTCGGTCTTGAGACGACGGAGTCGCGCTCCGGCTTTGTCCGCATGCGGATGGACATAAAGCCGCATCACCTCGCGCCCAACGGCTATCTTCACGCCGCAAGCGTGATCGCGATCGCGGATTCTGCGTGCGGCCGCGGCTGCATGGCTTCATTGCCAGAAGGCGCCACGAGCTTCACGACCATCGAGCTAAAGGCCAATTTCCTGGGGACGGCGCTCGAAGGCGTCATCGTCGCCGAGGCGCGCCTCGCGCATGGCGGCCGCACCACACAGGTCTGGGATGCAAGTGTGACGCGCGAAAAAGACCAGCGGCCGATTGCGCTCTTCCGTTGCACGCAGTTGATTCTGTATCCCAAGTAAGCGCCTGGCGGCGTTTGCCCGCCTCACGGCGTGTTGATATTGTCCGCCGCGCGTAACCTACCCGCTTACTCAACTCCTAGGGGACAGACTCATGAATCGCACGCTCGTCATTGGCGGGCTCGTTGCCCTTGCCGTGTTGCTCGGCATTGCGTCCTGGCTGCTGATCGGCGGCCGCAAGCCCACGACCTCAACACCGGAAGAAGTGGCTGCCCAAGAAGGCCCGATGGCGCTCAATCCGGTCTCGATTATCACCAAGACCGGCACGACGCCGGGCGCCGACAATCGCACGCTCAGCGTTCTCTTCAGCGACTTCGAGGTGCGCGGCTCGGGTCACGAAGTGAAGACGGCTGTCTTCTCGACCACCTGGCACGTCAAGCTCGAGCCGGGTGAGCGCGTCGCCGTCGCCACCGCCGACATCAAGGGCTTCATGAGCTCGTCGGGTGCGCAGCCGCAGCCCGCACCTCAGCCTACAGCAGCACCGGCCACGACGGACGCAGGCGCAACGCCCGCGACCGCGGCTCAGCCTGCGCCTCCCGCAGCGCCTCCGCCACCGCCGCGTCCTGTTGCTGGTGAGGGCGTCGCCACGATCTTCATCAGCGTCGGCGGCACCGCGTCGTCCTCGCAATGGAAGGACTCGAATGGTGAAGGTTCGGATCGCATCCAGACGCAAGCCGCCGTGTTCGCCGATCCGACGCACGAGCTGCGCAACGGTGGCGAGGTCCCGGTGACCGTGACGGTCGAGCTCAACGCCAATGGTTCGACGGAATCGGTTGCGAAGATCAGCTCGCTGGCACTGCGCCTCTTCGTCGACAGCGTGCCCGAGCCGACGCCGCCGGCGACCGATTCAGGTACGCCTGCTCCAGCGCCGACACCGACGCCGGCGCCGACCAATCAATAAGACGCCGCTTCATCCAGCGCGCGGGCGAGCTTGACATCACGTTCCGTCAAGCCGCCCGCGTCGTGCGTTGTGAGCAGCACGTTGACGGTCTTGTAGACGTTCGACCATTCCGGGTGATGGTCCATGCGCTCGGCGACGAGCGCCGCTTGGGTCATGAACCCGAACGCTTCGACGAAGTTCTTGAAGACGAAGGTTTTGGTGATCGCATCACGCTTGGCGTCGTGCGTCCAACCTTTGAGCTCGGCGAGCGCTTTCGCACGCTGTGCCGCATCGAGCTTTGCTGTCATCGTCTGGCCCTCGCGTTGATCCGCGCTTATTCTGCCCCGAAGTCGCGAGCGGAGCGAGGGTTGAGCCAATGAAGAATGTAGGCGCGTTGACGGCACCCACCCTCGACGACTTCGAGCGCATTGCCCGCGAGGAATACGAACGCTTTCCGCGCGAGTTTCGCGACACCTGCGGCGACGTCGTGTTCCGCGTCCAGGACTATGCCGACGACGAGATCCTCGACGAAATGAATGCCGAGTCGCCGTTGGAGCTGACCGGCCTCTTCGTCGGTCAGGAGTTGGGCGCTCACGAAGGCACCCCGATGCCGCGCGAACCGTCGATCATCTTCCTCTACCGCATCCCGATCCTCGTCGAGTGGGCGGAGAGCGATATCGCATTGGGCGCCTTGATCAGCCACGTGATGGTGCATGAGATCGGCCACCATTTCGGCCTCAGCGACGAAGACATGGATCGCATCGAAAACGAGGCCGACTGACGCTAGTCGCCGAGCTGATAGACGCTCTCGATGCGATAGCGGCTGCCCTTGGGCGAGGTTTGGCTCGAGTAGAGTGCAAACTGCCGGACCTCGAACGACGGCGTCTTGAACATCGCGTGCGTGCTCAAGAACGTTTGGATCTCGTCCATCGGCACATCGCGGAGCCGCGCCAACGTCACGTGCGGTGAGTACTTGCGCTGCTGGGCCGGCAGCCCCATGCGCTGGAGCGCGCTCTCGATCTTGGCCGCGAGATGCTGCAGCTCGGCGCCATTTGCGACGCCCGCCCACAGCGCGCGGCCGTCCTTACGCCCGAACTCGCCGACGCCCTTGAGCGAGAGCGAGAACGCGGGCTCGCGGATGTCGGCCAGCATGTCGTCGATGTCGCGCGCCACGGCCTGATCGACCTCGCCGATGAACCGCAGCGTCAAATGCATGTTCTCAACCGGCGACCAGCGCGCGCCAGGAATCCCGCCCTGCAGCAATGAAAGCTGCATCCGGATGTTCTCTGGAAGCTCGAGCGCGGCGAAGAGTCGGATCATGGCGCGGGATTGGGTTGCGCATGATGCGCGTCGTTGATCGCCTTTTCGAGCTCGTCTGTCCACGCAACGTTGGCGCAGTCGATGTCGGCTTTCAGCTGCTCCATCGATGTCGCGCCTAAGATCGCCGCGGTGACGAACGGGCGCGTCACGACGAACTTCAGCGCCATCTGCGCCGGATCGAGCCCAAATCGCTTGGCAATTTCCAGATAGCGATCGATCGCAGCATAGGCTTGCGGCGACTCGTAGCGCTGCTGCCGATTGAACAACGTCTTGCGCGCGCCGACAGGCAGCGCGCCATTCTGATATTTGCCCGTCAAAAACCCTTGCGCCAACGGAGAGTACGCCAAGAGCCCGACGTGCTCGCGCATCGCGATCTCAGCGAGTCCGCTCTCGAACGTGCGATTGATCAAGCTGAACGCATTCTGGATTGATTGCACGCGTGGGCGCTTCGTGCGCGCGGCTTCACTCAAGAACGACATCGTGCCCCACGCCGTCTCGTTCGAGAGCCCGATCCAGCGGATCTTGCCCGCCTTCACGTGATCCTCAAGCGCGCCCAAGATGTCGGCAATCGGCACGCTCTCGCCCTCAGCATGGCGATAAGTCAACCCGTTCGAGCCGAACATTGCCACCGGCCGATCCGGCCAATGGAGCTGATAGAGGTCGATGTAGTCGGTCTGCAGCCGCTTCAGGCTGCTCTCGACCGCCTCCGCGATCTGCTTCGGCGTCTGCTGCGTCGGTGCTTTGTCCGCACGCAGCCAAGTCATCGGCGAACGCCCGGCCACCTTCGTTGCAAAGATCACCTTATCGCGAGTTCCCCGCGCCTTGAACCAGGTTCCGATGATCCGCTCGGTTGAGCCTTGCGTCTCCGCCTTCGGCGGCACCGCGTACATCTCCGACGTATCGAAGAAATTGATACCCTTTGCCAGCGCGTAGTCCATCTGCGCGTGGCCGTCGGCCTCGGTATTTTGCTGCCCCCACGTCATCGTGCCGAGGCACAGAGCGGACACTTTCACGCCCGTGCGGCCAAGCTCGCGGTACTCCATTGATGGTCTCCATATCGGCTCAGTTGACCGCGGCTGAGGATGACTTGGCTCGCGCTTGCGCGATGAGCTTTTCGACGTAAGGCAGCATACGCGTCACGATGATCTGCGTGCCCGCCTCATTCGGGTGAATGCCGTCCACCTGATTGAGCTTGAGGTCGGCGGCGACGCCATCGAGGAAGAAGGGATAGAACAAGATGCCGTGCTTCTTAGCGAGCGCCGGGTAGATCGCGTCGAACGCCGTGACGTACTCCGTGCCCAGATTACGTGGCGCCTTCATGCCTGCGAGCATCACGGCGAGACCCTTGGCTTTGAGCTTTGCCAGGACAGCGTCGACGTTTGCCTGCGTCTGCGCCACGTCGAGCCCCCGCAAAGCGTCGTTCGAGCCCAACTCGACAATGGCTGCGTCATAAGGCTCCGCAGCCAAGGCCCAATCCAGACGTGCAAGCCCGTCCGCTGAAGTGTCCCCCGAAACCCCCGCATTAACGACAGCTACGTCCTGCCCTGCCTTTTGCAGCCTGGCTTGGAGGACGGCTGTGAAGTCTGTTCCAGGCGGCAGATTGTAGCCTTGAGTCAAACTCGTCCCCAGCGCGAGTATTCGCAGTGGCTTGGCGATAGCCGAGGCGGGGCTGAATGTCGTAAGAAGGGCCACGACTAGAATCAGCCCTGCTGTGTTGACTTGAGGGCCCCCCCTCGCAAATCCCCGAACTAGGCCTGCCCATCGAGATATTGGCTTCTGTCGCATGCAGCGTTCGCTCAATACAGAACCATTGCTCCGGCTCGAAGCCGTCCGGCTCACACTTATGAGTCAAGCCGGGCCCGTCAATATCTTGAACGGGGTCGACCTCAAGATCACTAAGGGCGAAGCCATCGGTTTGGTCGGGCCTTCCGGCTCCGGCAAATCGACGATGCTGATGGTCATGTCGGGGCTCGAGCGCCCGACCTCGGGCAAGGTCACGGTCGCCGGCAAAGAGTTGTCGAAATTCGATGAGGATGCCGCCGCCCGCTTCCGTCGCGGCAATGTCGGCATCGTATTCCAATCGTTCCACCTCATCCCGACCATGACGGCGCTCGAGAACGTCGCGGTGCCGCTCGAGCTCGCGCTCGTGCCGAACGCGTTTGATCGCGCTGCCGAGGAGCTGAAGGCCGTCGGCCTGGCTCACCGCATGGATCACTATCCAAGCCAGCTCTCCGGTGGTGAGCAGCAACGTGTCGCGCTTGCGCGTGCCATCGCCCCACGTCCAAGCCTCCTCTTTGCCGACGAGCCAACCGGCAATCTCGACGGCAAGACCGGCACCGAGATCATGAACCTGATGTTCGCGCTCCAACGCGAACGCGGTGCGACGCTCATTCTTGTGACGCACGACGAGGATCTTGTCCGCCGCTGCGACCGCATCGTGCGCCTGCGCGATGGCCGCATCGATGGCATCGAGACCGTCGAACAAAGCTCAGCGCCCATCCCGCTTTCTGGCCCCATGCAGCCAGTCGTGACGATGGCCCCGGCGCCTGTACACGCGGCGCCTCATGTGCCGGCACCTGCACCGATCACGCAGCGTGAGCCACCGGCACCCGCGCCTGCACCTGATCCTGAACCAACGCCGGCCGTCGCGGTGGAGCCACCGTTGGCGTCAGAGCCGGAGCCGCAGCTCGCTCCCGCGCAAGAGCGGATCGCCGAAGAAGCACCTGAAGCACCGTTATCGATCGCCACAGTCGCTACAGAGCCGGTGGCCGAAATTGCTCCTCTCGAACTGAAGCCGGATCCGGAATTGTCGCCGGAGCAGCTCGAAGCCGATCTCGGCGTCGGTGTCGTGCCGCCGGAGATCGAGATCGCCATGCCGCACAGTGAACCGGTCACCGAAGCGGTCGCCGTGTCGGGCGATGAAAGCGAGCCGTCCGTTGATGAAGCCCCGTCGTCGTCGAGCGCGACCGAGCACGACTATCGCCGCGTGGCGGCGGGCGGCGAATGATCCGCACGGCTGTCGTTGCCTTCGCTTTGGCGAGGCGTGAACTGCGCCGCGGCCTCTCTGGATTCCGAATCTTCCTGGCGTGCTTGATCTTAGGCGTCGCGTCGATTGCCGGAGTCGGCTCGCTCAGCGAAGCGCTGTTGAACGGCCTCTCGCTGCAGGGCCGCGAGCTCCTCGGCGGCGACGTCGAGCTGCGTCTTACGCAGCGCCAAGCGACACAGCAGGAACGCGCCTGGCTCGATCAGCACGGCCGCGTCTCCGAGACCGAAGAACTGCGCGCGATGGCGATTGTGCAGGGTAAGGATGCGCGCGCCCTCGTCGAATTGAAGGCCGTCGATGCGCCGCGTTATCCGCTTTACGGCGTCGCCGTTGTGGCGCCGCATTTGCCGCTCTACGAAGCTTTCGCCAATCGCCAGGGCATTTTCGGCGCCGTCGTCGATCAGAGCCTCCTGAACCGCCTTGGCATCAGCGAAGGCCAAGTCATCAAGATCGGCAACGCGCTCTTCGACATACGCGGCATCATCCGCAATGAACCCGATCGCGTCGCCGGCGGCTTCACGCTCGGACCCCGTGTGATGATCTCCGATTTCGCGCTACGTGCGACCGGCCTCATCCAACCGGGCAGTCTGACCAGCTACAACTATCGCGTCGCGCTGCCGCCCGGGAAAGACAGCCGCAAGGACGTGCAGACCTGGCTCAAAGCCGTCGATGCTGCCTTCCCGGATGCCGGTTGGCAGCCGCGCGATCGCTGGAATGCGGCGCCAGGCGTGCGCCGTTTCATCGAGCAAGTCGGCGCCTTCCTGACGCTGATCGGTCTGACCGCGCTCGTCGTTGGCGGCGTTGGTGTCGCCAACGCTGTGCGCACCTATCTCGATCGCCGCCGTGACGACATCGCGACCCTCAAATGTTTGGGCGCGAGTGGCCGCTTCATCTTCATCATGTTCCTCACCGAGATCATGGCGCTCGCATGCGTCGGTGTCGGCATCGGCCTAGTCGTCGGCGTTCTGCTCCCCTTCGTCGTCGGCGCGATGTTGGGCGATCAGATTCCGTTCGAGGCGGATTTTGATTTTTACTGGCGCCCCGTCGCGTCGGCCGCGATGTTCGGTCTGCTCACCACATTTGCGTTCGCGATCTGGCCGCTCGCGCGTGCGCGCGAAATTTCGCCGGCCGGCATGTTCCGCATGCTGGTCGCGCCGCAGCGCCGCTGGCCACGCTTCACCTACATCGGCCTGACGCTGCTCTCATTCGGCACGCTGGTCTTCTTAGGGATTTGGTTGACGCCGAACCTTCGTCTTGCCGGCGGCTTCGCGATCGGCGCGGGGATGACCTTCGCCCTTCTCAACCTCACTTCGATCGTCATCATGCGCGTAGCGAAGCGCATCCCGCGGCCGCACAACACGATGGCGCGCCTTGCGCTTTCCAACATCTACCGTCCCGGCGCACCGACGCCCGCCGTGATCTTGTCGCTTGGCTTGGGCCTGACGCTGCTCGCCGCCATCGCGCTCATCGACAACAATCTGCGCTACCGCATGGGCAACGAGATCCCGAAGGAGTCGCCGAGCTTCTTCTTCGTCGACATCCAAACGGCGCAAGTTGATGCGTTCAAAAATCTCTTGCGCGAGATGAAGGGCGTATCGGACGTCGAGATCGTTCCGATGCTGCGCGGCCGCATCGTCAACCTGAATGGTGTCCCGGCCGATCGAGCGCGCGTCGCGCGCGACGTCCGCTGGGCCTTGTCCGGCGATCGCGGCATCACCTACGGCAATCCCCCGGGAGCGCGCGACACAGTCGTTTCCGGGGACTGGTGGCCTGCGAACTACAAGGGTCAGCCGCTGGTCTCCTTCTCGCAGTCGTTGGCTGACGGCATGGGCCTCAAGATCGGCGACAGCTTGACGGTCAACGTGCTCGGCCGCGAATTTCTCCTCAAGATCGCCAATCTGCGCCGCGTCGATTTCTCCAACGCGCGCATGAACTTCATCATGGTCGTTTCGCCGGGCGTCTTGGACGCGGCGCCGCATGCTCATTTGGCGACCGCGCGCGTAACGCCCGATCAGGAAGACGCGGTCGAGAAGGCCGTCATCACCAAATTCCCGAACATCTCGAGCATCCGCGTCCGCGAAGCTTTGGCGACAGCCAACATGCTGCTCGACCAGCTCGCCGCCGGTGTGCGTAGCGCGAGCCTCGTCACGCTGATCACCGGCCTCCTCGTGCTCGCCGGCGCGCTCGCCGCCGGTCATCGCCTCCGCCTCTATGACGCGGTCGTGTTGAAGGTGTTGGGCGCCACGCGCCGTCAGGTGCTCGCAACCTATCTTTTCGAGTTCGCGGCGCTTGGCGCAGGTGCGGGCATCATCGCCGCCATTGCCGGCTCCTTCGCCGCCTGGGCCGTTGCCTGGCAGGTCATGGAGATCAACTTCGTGCTCGATATCCCGACGCTGCTGTTGGTGGTAGTCGGCGGTGCGTTCGCTGCGATGCTTCTCGGCATCGGGTCGACATGGGGTGCGCTGCGCGCGCCCGCGGCGAGCACGTTGCGTACGGTTTAGCCCTAACCGTTGCCTTAAAGAACCGCTGTTTTCGGCCAGAAACGGCAATGCGGAAGCGTCAGGCTCGCTTGAATTTAACCTCCCAAATTACGATATTGCGCACGACTGCGTCGCGTTGGGCGCATCAAACGGAAGGGTTCGACCAAATGGCCGACTATGACAACCAGGTCTTGCGTGGCCGCGGCGTAACTGCGGACGGCGCGATTGACCAGGGCCTGCGCTCCTACATGGTGAGCGTCTACAACTACATGATGATCGGCCTCGGCGTGACGGGCCTCGCCGCCTACTTAGTCACGCACACGCCGTCGCTCTACGCAGCGGTGTTTGGAACGCCGCTATTCTATGTTGCGATGCTCGCGCCGTTTGGCGTCGTGATGTGGCTGCAGCTTGGCATCGCGCGGATGAGCGCTTCGACCGCACAGATGGTCTTTTGGCTCTATTCCGCGATGATCGGCGTCTGGATCTCGGGGATGTTGATCCACTACTCAAGCGCCGACGTCACGCGCACGTTCTTCATCACGGCAGCATCTTTTGGTGCGCTGAGCCTCTACGGCTACACGACGAAGACCAATCTGACGGCTTTTGGCCAATTCCTGTTCATCGGTCTCGTCGGTCTCGTGATCGCAATGGTCGTCAATTTCTTCATGCAATCCTCCGCGATGGAATTCGCGATCAGCGTCGTGGGTGTGCTCGTATTCGCCGGTTTGACCGCCTACGACACACAAATGATCAAGGAGACCTACTACGAAGGTGACGATTCAGAGACGTCGGGTCGCAAGGCGATCATCGGCGCTCTGCACCTCTACCTCGACTTCATCAACATGTTCCTCTTCCTGCTGCGCCTCTTGGGCAGCAGCCGGAACTAAGGATCGAAGCGCCGGAAATTGTGGCCCTCGAAGCGAAAGCTTCGGGGGCCTTTTTCTATTCGACGAGCTGTGGTCGGCTTGGCTCGAGCACGCGCAGCACCTGCGCCAGCTCGTGCCCGCGCTTGAGCACCTGGCCGCCCGCTGCGATCACCGCGAACATGCCTTGCCGATTGCGCAGCTTCGGCCGCTTCTCGATGCGAAAGAGCGGCACCTCGGCGGTGCGCCGGAAGACCGCGAAGGTCGCGACCTCCGTGCCCATGCCGATCGCATAGTCCCGCCATTCGCCCTCGGCCACCTTGCGGCCGTAGACGTTGAGGATCGTCGAGAGCTCGCGCCGGTCGAACATGACCTGCGGCTCGCTCCGAACCTGTTGCGGCAGGAGTTGGGTATCGCCCTCAAATCCGTTCCGTGGGGCAGGGCGGCCGCCGCCACGGAACACCAATATGGTTTCGTCAGCCATTCGTGAAAAAGCTTCCCCCCGATTGCCCTGTTTGGCAAGGGGTTCTGTTACCTCTTCACGCACATATAGATGCCGTCGGCCAACGGCAGTAGGGCCGCATCAACACGGTTATCGCCGTGAATCTTGGCGTTCAGAACGCGCAACGCCGCCGTATCCGGATCGTTTTCCTTCGTGTCCGCAACCTTACCCGACCACAGCACATTATCGATCATCAGCACGCCGCCTTTGCGCAACAGCTGCAGCACGCGCTCGTAATAGGCATCGTAACCCGTTTTGTCCGCGTCGATGAACGCGAGATCGTACTGACCCGCGCGCCCCTCTTTCAGGAATTTGTCGAGAGTGTCTTTCGCCGGCGCGATGTGCGCCGTGATCTTCGATGCAAATCCCGCCGCCGCCCAATAGCCGCGCGCTTTGCCGATGAATTCCTCACTGATGTCGAGGCAGTCCGTGTGCCCATCCGCCGGCAGCGCCAGCGTCACCGCAAGCGAGCTGTAGCCCGTGAAGCTTCCAATCTCGAGATAGCGTTTCGCGCCGACGGCTTTCGCGATCATGGCCATGTAGGCGCCTTGCTCAGGCGCGATCTGCATGCGCGAGATGCCGCCCATCTCGGCCGTCTCCTGCCGGCATTTCTTCAGCACCGGATGCTCGCGCACGCCGTTCGCGAGCAGATAGTCGAACACCTTGTCCGTGTACTCGAGCGTCTTCACCATGAGATGGGTCCTTTGGGCGCGGCGCAGAGGGTTGAAATCGGCCGCTGGGTTGAGCAGGTACAAATCATGGCCCGCTTACATCTGACAACCAATCTTTGGGAGCGCCCGTTTTCCGCGGCCTTCGACTTCGTCCGCGACCTCTCGAGCTTCGCGGCGAGCTACGTCAATCCGCCGGAACAACCGGCGGTCGCCAGCGTGCCCCAAGGCGATGGCCATAAGGTGATCGTTCTCCCCGGCATCATGACCGGCGACTTCACGACCTACAGGCTCGTCGCCTGGCTCAACCAAATCGGCTACGACACTTGCGGCTGGGGACCAGGCCTCAACTGGGGCCCGACCACGCGCATCATCAAACGCGTCGACGATCTCATCGAGAAGGCCTTCATCGACAGCGGTCGCAAGGTCTCCCTCGTCGGTCGCAGCCTCGGCGGCATCTATGCGCGCGACTACGCCAAGCGTCATCCGGATCGAGTTGTGCGCGTCATCACACTTGGCACGCCGCTGCACTTTCCAGTCAAGACGCCGCTCTCGCCGTTCGAGCAAGTGCTCGCCAATTTCTACGACAAGAGCGCCGTCGAGCGCGTCGATACGATTCCCGTCAATCCGCCCGTTCCATTAACGGCGATTTATTCCAAGCGCGACGGCATCGTTCCCTGGCAAGCGTGTCTAACGGAAGAGAGCGATCTCGCGCAGAATTACGAAATCGACAGCGCCCACAGTGTGATGGGTGAGAACCCGCGCGCCATGCGCATCGTCGCGTTTCGCTTAGCTGACAAACCGTTCATCGAACCGCTAACGAAGGCGTGAATCCGCAACACCTTCCTGCCGCATTTCAACCATGGCCTCGCCGCGAACCTCAACTATCTCTTACTCACGGTTGGCTTGAGGAGCAGACAGGGCATCGCCTCGGACCATCAGCCCCCAGCCCCCCTCGCGGCTTTATCCTAGAAGCGCCTTGGGCCAACCGCTTCCATCCCCATTCGAATTGATGAAAACTCCCGCTGGAGAAAACAAAAAAGCCAGCGGGAGTTTTGTCATGCGTTTGAACGGCCGCGTTGCCATCGTCACCGGCGCCGCCTCGGGTATCGGCCGCGCCAGCGCCCAGCTCTTCGCCAAGGAGGGTGCGCAAGTCTTAGCCGTCGATCTGCCAGGCAAAGGCATCGCCGAGGCTCACGAAGGCCACCAGCGCGTCGCCACCTTCGAAAAGAGCGTCGCTGATGCAGATGCATCCGAAGCCATCATCGAAGGCGCCGCCAAGCGCTTCGGCCGCCTCGACATCCTGATGAACAACGCCGGCGTCGCTTCGAACGCGCTCGCCGAGCTGATGACGATCGAGGATTGGGACCGCACCTTCGCCGTCAACGTCCGGGCGCCGTTCCTGCTTTGCCAGCGCGCCATCCCGCATCTGAAGGCGAGCGGCGCCGGCCGCATCATCAATGTCGCCTCCGTCATGGCCGAAGGTACGAACTTCGGATTGTCCGCCTACTGTGCATCGAAGGCGGGCGTCGCCGGCCTGACGCGCACGCTGGCGCTCGAGCTCGGCAAGTTCAAGATCACGGCGAACTACCTGCTCCCGGGCGCGATCAAGACCGGCATGACCTCGCCGCTTTGGGATGCCCGTCCTGACATTGCCGACATCTGGGCGAACAAGGCGGCCCTGCGACGTTTAGGCCAGCCCGAGGACCTGGCGAGAGCCGCCTTGTTCTTGGCCTCCGACGAAGGCGGCTTTGTCACCGGCCACGGCCTGAACGTTGACGGTGGTTTGATGCTGCGTGTCTGAGCTATTAACAACTGGACACTTGAAGATTTGAGTTGAGTTGCGTAATGCGAAGCGCCCATTCGTGGCGCTAGAGCATCCTGTCTTCACGCGATGATTGAGATCGAAGGTCTAGTCCGGCGGTTTGGTCCGCTCACCGCTGTCGGCGGCATCTCTTTGCGCGTTGCGAAGGGCGAGGTGCTGGGCTTTCTCGGCCCCAACGGCGCCGGCAAATCGACCACGATGAAGATGATCACCGGCTTTCTCGCGCCGACGGAAGGCCGGATCACCGTTTGCGGCCACGACGTCGTCGAGGAGCCGCTGCAAGCGCAGACCTGCATTGGCTATTTGCCCGAAGGCGCGCCCGCTTATCCCGACATGACGCCGCAGGAGTTCCTGCGTTTCATCGCCACCGTTCGCGGACTCAAAGAGGGCGCAGCCAAATCGGCGATCGAGAGCGCAGTCGCTCGCGCGGGTTTAACCTCCGTTCTCGACCAGCGCATTGAGACGCTGTCGAAGGGCTTCAAGCGTCGCGTCGGTCTGGCGCAAGCCATCCTGCACGATCCGCCGGTGCTGATCATGGACGAGCCGACCGACGGTCTCGACCCCAACCAGAAGCATGCGGCGCGCAACCTGATCCGCAGCATGGCCGCCGACAAAGCAATCATCATCTCGACCCACATCCTCGAAGAGGTCGACGCCATCTGCACCCGTGCCGTGATCATCGACAAAGGCCGCATCGTCGCCGACGGCACGCCGGGCGAGCTCGAGAAGAAAGCGCCGTCGCACAAGCTCGACGACGTCTTCCGCTCACTGACGACGCCCGACGCCGAGATCAAGGCGGCCACACCGTGAGCTTCACCAACGCAACCTTGGCCGTCTTCCGCCGCGAGTTTTCCGGCTACTTCGCGACGCCGCTCGCCTACGTCTTCATCGTCATCTTTCTGCTGTCGATGGGAACGTTCACCTTCTACTTCGGCGGCTTCTTCGAGAACGGCCGCGCCGAGCTCGACTCGTTCTTCGGCTTCCACCCCTGGCTCTATCTCTTTCTGATCCCCGCGATCTCGATGCGGTTGTGGGCGGAAGAGCGCAAGACCGGCACGATCGAGTTGCTTCTCACGCTCCCAATCCCGTTGCCGGCAGCCGTGCTCGGCAAGTTTCTCGCCGCTTGGGCCTTCGCCGGCATTGCGCTGGTGCTGACGTTTCCGATGTGGCTGACGGTCAACTACCTGGGCTCGCCCGACAACGGTGTGATCCTCGCAAGCTACGTCGGCAGCTGGCTGATGGCCGGTGCCTATCTCGCGATTGGCTCCTGCATCTCGGCGCTGACCAGCAACCAGGTCATCGCCTTCGTCGTCACGGTCGTCGTTTGCTTCCTCTGGACGATCGCCGGCCACGAGATCGTGCTGAATTTCTTCCAAGGCTGGGCCCCGACGGTGCTCGTCAACACGATCTCCTCATTCAGCTTCCTCGCCCACTTCAACGCCATTACTCAAGGCGTCATCGATTTCCGCGACCTGATCTTCTTCGGCTCGCTGATCGCGCTCTGGCTCTTTGCGACGGTCGTCGCCGTCGATTCGAAGAGGGCGTAAGCGATGAGCTGGTCGAGATCGACGATCGCCGCTGTCGCCATGATCCTTGCGGTCGTGCTGTTCTTCGCGCTCAACATCGCTTCGAACATCTTCTTCCGCTCTTGGCGCCTGGACCTCACTCAGAACGGCCTCTTCACGCTCAGCCAAGGCACGATCGACACGCTACAGTCGATCCCCGAGCCCGTGACGCTGCGCTTCTTCTATTCCGACCGCATCGCCGCCAAGTATGTCGGCTTGCGCGCCTACGGCCAGCGCGTCCGCGACCTGCTGCAGGAATATGTCGGCCATTCGAACGGCAAGCTGAAGCTTGAGGTGGTCGATCCCGAGCCGCTGACCGACGAAGAGGATCTCGCCGTCGCCGAAGGCGTCACCGGCGCGCCGGTCGGCAACGACACGCTCTATTTCGGCCTCGTCGGCACCAACATGGTCAACGGCCGCGAGGTCATCCCGCTCTTCGCGCAAGATCGCGAGCGCTATCTCGAATACGACCTGACGAGCCTCGTCTACAAGCTGACGCGCGAGAAGAAGCCCAAGATCGGCATCGTCACCAACCTGCCGCTCGACACCGGCTTGGGTGGCATGCAGGCGGCACTACAGGGTCGCTCGCAGCCCTTCGTCATCTATCAGCAGATGCAGGAGACCTTCGATCTCCAGTTCCTGGAGCAGGACTTCGACCGCGTTCCCGCCGACATCGACGTGGTGATGATCGCCCACCCCAAGCCGCTGAACGTCAGGACGCAATACGCGCTCGATCAGTTCATCATGCGCGGCGGCCGCGCCTTCGTACTGCTCGATCCGATGTCGGAGATCGCCAAGCAAGAGGTCGATCAATCCGGCAACCCGGCGCAAGCCGCGACGCTCTCCTCGGCATCCAGCATCGACACGCTCTTGAAGAGCTGGGGCGTGCACGTCGATCCGCGCTACGTCATCGGCGACGGCAAGCGCGCGCTCGCGGTCAACACAGGCTCCGGTGTCAAAGCCTACCTGCCGTGGCTGGGTCTCGAGCAAGCCGACTTCAACCAGAACGATCCGGTGATCGGCGATCTCCAGACGCTGAACATCGGCACCGTCGGCATGATCGTGGCCGTCGATGGCCGCACGACCAAGGTGACGCCGCTAATCCAGACGACGAATTTCGCCGAGCAGATCGACGTCCCGCGCGTCCAGTTCCAGCCCGATCCCGACCAGCTGATCGACAGCTTCATCCCGACCAACGAACGCTACACGCTCGCCGCGCGCATCACGGGTCCGGTGAAGTCGGCATTCCCGGCCGCGCCCCCCGAGTCGACGGCGCCGCCGGCTGCGGGCGTAAAGCCGCCGCCGCCGCTACCCGCGCATCTCAAAGAAGCGAAGGACGCCAACATCATCCTCCTCGCCGACAGCGACATCTTCAACGACCAGTTCTGGGTGCAGGTCCAGGACATGGCCGGCCAGCGCATCGCCCAACCCGTCGCCGGCAACAACGACTTCGTTCTGAACGCGCTCGACAATCTCGGCGGCTCGACACAGCTCTTGTCGCTACGCTCGCGCGGCACGTCGCGTAGGCCCTTCGACCTCGTCGAAGACATGCGCCGCACGGCCCAGGCACGTTTCTCGCGCGAGCAGAAGGTGCTCGAGGCCAAGGTCGCCGAAACCGAGAAGCGCCTGCAGGAGCTTCAAGGCCAGCGCACGACGGCAGGCGCACCGGGCCAAGCCAAGCCTACGGAAATGTTCTCGCCGGAGCAGCGCGCCGAGGTCGAAAAATTCCGCCAGCAATATCTCGCCTCGCGCAAAGCGCTGCGTGACGTCTCGCGCCGCCTGAATACCGACATCGATTTCCTCGGCGGCGCATTGGCCGCGATCAATATCCTGCTCGTGCCGCTGATGATCGCCGCGATCGCGGTCGCCCTTTCGATGACGCGCCGACGCCGCAAGGCGCAGGCGCGAACCGAAACGCCCAAGCCCGCCGAGGGAGCGTCGTCATGACCGCAGCCGCGCCCCACGCGCCCGTTCTCCGTCGCCGCATGCGCGAACTGACCTATTTGGGCGTAGCAACCGGCGTCGCCGTCCTGCTCGCCATCATCGCGGTCTGGCTGCGCGCCGCCTCGGTTGAGCCTGCCTTCCGCCATCAGCTCGTCTTTCCCGATTTGATCAATCAGACGAAGGACGTCGCCACTATCACGATCGAGTCCAAGACGTCGGCCTTCTCGATCACCAAGAACGCGCAAGGCCGCTGGGTCCTGCCCGGCAAAGACAGCTATCCGGCCGACTTCAATCTCGTGCGCAAGACCGTCGCCGCGTTGGCCGAGCTCGAGGCGGTCGATCAGCGCACCGCGCGCCCCGATTGGTACGAGCGCTTAGGCCTCGGCGCACCGAAGACCGGCGGCTCGGGCATCGTCATCACGCTCAAGGACAGCCAAGGCAAAGTCCTCGCTGATCTGATCACCGGCCAAACAGTCGAAGGCGCAGCCGCTGGCGGCAACACGGCGCTCTACGCCCGCCGCGGCGACAATCCGCAGACCTACGTCGTGCTCGGCGGCTACGCCGCGCAGGCCGATCAAGCGCAGTGGCTCGACAAGACCTTCATCGACATAGCGCGCGATCGCATGAAGACGGTGGCCGTCCGCCCTTTGAAGGGCCCGGCCTTCTCCGTGACGCGCGCCAAGCCCGAGGATCAGAACTTCGTCGTCGTCGAGCCGCTGCCGCGCGGCCGCCAGCTGCGCACCGAAGCTGAGCCGAACGGCGTCGGCAACGCTCTGATGGGCATCGCCATCGAGGACGTTGTGAAGGCGAACACGCTCGACTTCTCGCACGCCGCCCACACGACCTACACGAGCTTCGACGGCCTGACGCTAGAAGTCGCCGTGATCGAGAAGGATCGCGATTTCTGGATCACGGTGAGCGCCACCGCCGCGCCCCAGCCGGCGCCGACGCCAGCACCCGTCCCTGGCGCGCCGGCACCGCACGAGTCGCTCAAGCCCGACGTCGCCAAAGAGGCCGCCGAGATCAACAAGATGACCTCCGGCTGGGCCTACAAGATTCCGCGCTTCAAAGGTGTGCTGATCTCGGCGACGCTCGAGGACCTCCTCAAGCCCATCGGCGGCCCACCCCCCGGCCCCTCGCCGACAGAGCAATAGCGGACGCGTTCCTCTCCCGCTTCAGCGCGGGAGGCGGCTCGCCGTCTTAGGCCGAGCCGCAGGGGGCAAGTGGGCGAAGTGCAACAACGCGACCGGGTTCGCTCAACCCTGGGAGCGCCGCCGCAATGAACATGTCTTCGTCTTCCGTCAGCGAGAGCGTGGCTCAAGCGGGTGGACCGGTAGACCTATTCACGATGTCAACGAGCGGCGCCCGATCGCTCAGGCGCTATTTGCGCGCAGGTTGCGGTATACGCAATGAGACGTCAAGCTGAAAAACTAGTGCGGAATTGGCGCAACGCTCTTGGGCGGCATCTTGATCTGCGCGGCGCCATAGATCTTCCCCATCTCGCCGGTCTGCACCCAGACGACGATTCCGTCCGAGTTCTCCCCCGGCTGACCTTTGACCGGCAGGCGCAATGTCAGCGGCTCGCCGGAGAACTTGCCGACGGCGGCGAAGCTGCGCACCACGTTGTGATAGGTGACGACGCGGCCGCGATTCTCGCCGCTGCCGATATTCACCTGGCGCGCGCTCAAAGTGTGCGCCATCCAAACCGTCGCCTCCGTCTTCGGGCCCGGTCCGATGGCGACATCGACTTCATCGCCCGAAAGCCGCAGCGCCACCGGAATGCGCCGCTCGACGTCTTCTTTCTTGCAATGCTCGATGATCGCGAGCGCCTTGTCACGCTGATTGCCCGGCACATCGTCGTCGCCGTCGATCACCATCTCCGGCGTATAGACCTGATGCGACCGCAGCACGCGCGAGTACGCCTGCTGGCGCAACGTATTCTCATGGCTCGCAAGCGTGTCGCGCCAGCCGATGTAATCCCAGTAGTCGATGTTGAACGACAACGCGATCACGTCGGAGCGTGCTTGCAACTCGCCCATGAACGCGTCGGCCGGCGGGCACGACGAGCAGCCTTGGCTGGTGAAGAGCTCGACCATGATCGGTTCGCGCGTGCCGCCGGCGATCGCGCTGGCACCGAAAGCAAACGCGCCGAGCGCGGCCACGCACCCGGCGCGAACGAGAGAGGATGAGAATGAGCCTGTCATTTCGCGGAATCTAACGCGCGCGCAGGCTCACTGCCTAGTCACGAACCAGTGACGCTTTTGCCTCACGCGGCCTTTGCGAGATCGCGCAGAACATAGTGAAGAATCCCGCCATTTTCGAAATACTCGATCTCGTCGTCGGTATCGATGCGTGAAAGCACGTTCACGCTGCTAGTGCGACCATCAGCATAGGTAATACGCAACGACAGCTCCTGCCGCGGCCGCAACGTTCCGTCGAGGCCGGGGATGTCGATTGTTTCAGCGCCGGTGAGGCCCAGATCCTTCCACGACTTCCCGTCAAGGAATTGCAGTGGCAGCACGCCCATGCCGACCAGATTGGAACGGTGGATGCGTTCGAAGCTCTCGACGATCACCGCGCGCACGCCGAGCAGGCGCGTGCCTTTCGCCGCCCAGTCGCGCGACGAGCCGGTGCCGTATTCCTTGCCAGCGAACACGACGAGCGGCGTGCCGTCCTTCTCGTAGCGCATCGCAGCGTCGTAGATCGTCATCTGTTCGCCGGACGGTTGGTATTTCGTAACACCGCCTTCGACGCCCGGGACCATCTGGTTCTTGATGCGGATATTGGCAAACGTGCCGCGCATCATCACTTCGTGATTGCCGCGCCGCGCGCCGTAGGAATTGAACTCCGCCGGCTCCACGTGATGCTCGACGAGGTAGCTTCCCGCGGGCCCGCCCTTCTTGATGTCACCGGCCGGGCTGATGTGATCGGTGGTGATCGAGTCGCCGAAGAGCCCGAGGATACGCGCACCTTGGATATTGGTAACCGGGGTTGGTGTAGCGCTTATGTCGGTGAAATAGGGCGGGTTCGCGATGTAGGTCGACGAATCCTCCCACGCGTAGTTGAGCCCGCCTTTGACTTTGATGCCCTTCCACGCTTTGCCGCCGTCGAAGACGTTGCCGTAGCGTTGCTTGAACACTTTGGCCGTGACCGTCTTGCGCACCATCGCCGCGATTTCCTTCGCGGTCGGCCAGATGTCCTTCAGGTAGACGGGCTTCTTCTTCTTGTCGTAGCCGATGGGCTCGTTGACGAGATCGACCGTCATTGAGCCGGCCAGCGCATAGGCGACGACGAGCGGAGGCGAGGCGAGATAGTTCGCTCGCGTCTGCGGATTGACCCGGCCTTCGAAATTGCGATTGCCCGAAAGCACGGCGGCGGCAACGAGATCGCCGGCCGTGATTGCCTGGCTGACATTGTCGGGTAGCGGCCCGGAGTTGCCGATGCAGGTCGTGCAGCCGTAACCGACGACGTTGAAGCCGAGCTTGTCGAGATCCTTCTGTAGGCCCGACTTGGCCAAATATTCTCCGACCACTTGGCTGCCCGGTGCCAGCGACGTCTTCACCCACGGCCGCACCTTTAGGCCGCGCTTCAAAGCGTTTCGCGCCACCATGCCGGCCCCGATCATCACGAACGGATTCGAGGTGTTGGTGCATGAGGTGATCGCAGCGATGACGACGGCGCCATGTCCGATCTTGTATTCGGTACCCGGAACGTCAGCCGTCTCTCCGGCCTTGCCCGCTTTGTTGAACGTCTTCTCCAGCGACTCGGCAAAGCCCTTCGCGGCGTTAGAGAGCGGCACGCGGTCTTGTGGCCGCGTCGGTCCGGCCATGCTCGGTTCGACATCGGCGAGATCGAGTTCGAGCGTGTCCGTGAACACCGGATCCTCGCTCTTGGCCGTCCGCCACATCCCTTGCGCCTTGGCATAGGCCGCCACGAGATCGACACGCGCCTTCGCGCGCGCCGTGGCTTTCAGATAGCGGATCGTCTCATCGTCGATCGGGAAGAAGCCGCACGTTGCGCCGTATTCCGGCGCCATGTTGCCGATCGTGGCGCGATCCTCGAGCGGCAGATCGTTGAGGCCCGGTCCGAAGAACTCGACAAACTTGTTGACCACGCCCTTCTTGCGCAGCATCTGCGTAACGGTCAGCACGAGATCGGTCGCCGTCACGCCTTCGCGCAAGCGCCCCGTCATCTTGAAGCCGACGACTTCCGGAATGAGCATCGAGATTGGCTGCCCGAGCATCGCCGCTTCCGCTTCGATACCGCCGACGCCCCAGCCGAGCACCGCGAGCCCATTGACCATCACAGTGTGCGAGTCGGTGCCGACCAGCGTATCGGGATACGCGTACTCGACGCTCTTCTTGCCTTCTTTGATCTTCGCCGTCCAAACCGTCTGCGCCAGATATTCGAGGTTCACCTGGTGGCAGATGCCGGTGCCCGGCGGCACGACGCGGAAATTGTCGAACGCCGATTGCCCCCAGCGCAGGAAGCGATAGCGCTCGCCGTTGCGCTCATACTCGCGCTGCACGTTCTTCTTGAACGCATCCTTCGCGCCGAAATAGTCGACCATCACCGAGTGATCGATCACCAGATCGACGGGCGCGAGCGGGTTGATCTTCTTCGGGTCGCCGCCAAGTGCCTTCATCGCATCGCGCATCGCCGCGAGATCGACGACCGCCGGCACGCCGGTGAAGTCTTGCATCAAAACGCGCGCCGGACGAAACGCGATCTCTCGATCGGAGCGCCGATCCTTCATCCACGCCGCGACGGCCTGGATGTCCTCTTTGGTGACCGTGCGGCCGTCTTCGTAGCGCAGCAGATTCTCGAGCAGCACCTTCATCGAGTAGGGCAGCTTCGAAATGCCCGCGAGCCCCTTCTTCTCCGCAGCCTTCAGGCTGAAATACGTGTAGGTCTTCGATCCGACTTTGAGCGTCTTCTTGGATTTGAAGCTGTCGAGGCTGGTCACGGGGAGTTGGCCCTTGGGCTGGGATGAAAATTGGGGTCTGGGGAGAGTAGGCCGGCGGCGCTTAAGGAGTTCGTACCGGTGTGCTACCGAACTAAAGTCATGTTCGCGAGCGATCAAGAGGGAGTGCGACAATGAGCGAGGCGCCCGTCCGGGTGGAGCGGAACGGCCCGGTCACGACGATCATCTTGACGCGGCCCGACCGTCGCAACGCCGTTGATCGCGAAACCGCCGACGCGCTCGTCGAAGCGGTGGTGGCCTTCGAGCGCGATCAAAGCGCGAGCGTTGGTGTGCTGTATGGCGAGGGTGCCTTCTGCGCCGGGGCCAATCTCAAGGCCGTGGGGCAGGGCAAAGGCAACCGCATGCAAGACCCTGCGCCGGGTCTGGACATCATCCACGACGCCAAGGGCCCAATGGGCCCCTCGCGACTCCTGCTGTCCAAGCCCGTCATCGGCGCGATCGCCGGCTATGCCGTCGCCGGAGGCCTGGAACTGGCCCTCTGGTGCGACATGAGGGTTGCGGAAGAAGACGCCATCCTGGGCGTCTTCTGCCGCCGCTGGGGCGTGCCTCTCGTTGATGGCGGGACCGTGCGCCTGCCGAGGCTGATCGGCATGGGCCACGCCATGGACCTGATCTTAACAGGCCGTGGGGTTGCAGCCGACGAGGCGCTGCGCATGGGTCTCGTCAATCGCGTGGTGCCGAAGGGCATGGCGAGAGCGGAGGCCGAAAAACTCGCGCACGAATTGTCGCGCCTGCCGCAAACCTGCATGCGCCACGATCGCATCTCGGCCTATCAGCAATGGGATCTCGATTACGCCGAGGCGATGGCCAACGAGTACCAGCACGGCATCGCCGTCCTTGCCAGCGGCGAAACGCAAATCGGCGCTTCGCGTTTTGCCTCTGGCCGCGGTCGCGGCGGGTCGTTCTCGGATATTTGATGCGCATCGTCGCCGAGAGCTTGGGCTGTGTACGCGGAGACCGCTTGGTCTTCCGTGGGCTGACATTCGAGGTGGAGAGCGGCAACGCGCTCGTTCTCGTCGGCCCCAACGGCAGCGGCAAGACCACGCTGCTGCGCATCCTCGCGGGTCTTCTCGCCGCAACGATTGGCAACCTGCAACTTCAGGGCGACGATCGCGCGCTGTTGGACGATGACGCGCACGATCAATCGATCCATTTCGTCTCGCACAGCGACACCGTCAAATCCTCGCTCACGGTGAGTGAGACGCTCCGCTTCCACGCCGACATTTTGGGCGGCGCCCGCGTTCGCGTGAATGACGCGATGCAAGTATGGGACATCGACCGCTTGCGCGATCTGCCCGGCGCGCTGCTCTCAGCCGGTCAGCGCCGCCGCGTCGCGCTCGCGCGCTTGTCGCTGCATCAGCGCCCCCTTTGGCTGCTCGACGAGCCGCTCGTGGCGCTCGACCGCAACGCGCGCGCGCGTCTTCACAGTGTGTGCGCACAGCATCGCGCGAACGGCGGCCTCATCATCGCCGCAAGCCACGAGCCGTTTCTCGACGACGCGCGCACGCTCGAAATGGGAGCGCGAACATGAGCGCGTTCACGGCACTTCTCCGTCGCGACATCGTCTTGAGCCTGCGCAGCGGCGGCGGTGCCTGGCTCGGCGCCGGCTTCTTCGTGCTCATCATCGTCCTGGCCCCGCTCGGTCTCGGCACCGAGCAGGCGCTGCTGAAGTCGACCGCGCCAGGCCTCATTTGGATCGCGGCACTGCTGGCGACGCTGCTCGGCCTAGAGCGCGTGATCGAACCCGATCTGCAAGACGGCACGCTCGATCTCCTCCGCATGTCGTCGCTGCCGCTCGAACTCGTCGTGTTCGCGAAAGTGCTTGCCCACTGGCTGACCAACGGCCTCGTGATTTGCATCCTCGCGCCGCTCGTAGCGCCGATGCTCTTCGTCGACGGCCAAGCACTCTGGTCGATCGCACTATCGCTGCTGCTGGGCACGCCGGGCCTGAGTTTCATCGGCACCGCGGGCGCCGCCATCAGCGCGGGCGTCCGCCGCGGCGGCGTCTTGCTGGCGCTGATCGTACTGCCGCTGAACATCCCGGCACTGATCTTCGGTGCCGGTGCGATCAGCGCAGCCGAGCGCGGCTCTGATCCAAATCAAGCTTTTTTGTTGCTCGCGGCATTTTCTTTGATCGCGGCAGTCGTTGCGTCCTTGGCGGCCGCCGCGGCATTGCGTCTCAACGAAGATTAGCCAGGCTCAACGAGGGAAGGCGCCAGAGTAGATTTAGCCCCATGCTCCACTACGCCAATCCGCAGAACTTCCTGAACCTCGCGCGCACGCTAACCCCGTGGCTGCTGGGCTTGGCGTGCGCGATGATCGCCATCGGCGCCTATTGGGGTTTGGTGATCGCGCCGAGTGACTATCAGCAGCACGACGCCTTCCGCATCATCTACGTCCACGTGCCCGCAGCCTGGATGTCGCTCTTCGTCTACGCCTCGATGGCGGCCGCCAGCGCCTCGGCCTTCATCTTCAAGCATCCGCTCGGCGACGTCGCCGCCAAAGCCTCAGCCCCAATCGGCGCCGTCTTTACGGCGCTCGCGTTGGTGACCGGCATGCTCTGGGGCAAGCCGACGTGGGGCACATGGTGGGTGTGGGACGGACGGCTGACGTCGGAGCTCATCCTCCTCTTCATCTACATCGCCTACATCGCGCTCTGGGATGCGATCGACGAGCCGACGCGCGCCGCGCGCATGGCGCGCATCCTCTGCCTCGTCGGCGCCGTCAACGTGCCGATCATCCATTTCTCCGTCGAGTGGTGGAAGACGCTGCATCAGGGCGTCACCGTCTTCCGTACCGACGGCCCCCAAATGCCGGCCTCGATGCTGACGCCGCTCCTCATCATGGCGCTCGCCTACACGATCCTCTACGCCGGCCTCCTGCTCGTGCGGATGCGCTCGGAGATCTTGGCGCGCCGTTTGCGCACCCTGCGCCTCAATCTTGAAGGAGCGCCGGCATGAGCTTCTTTGAGATGGGCGGCTACGCGGCTTACGTCTGGCCCGCTTACGTGATCAGCGCCGTCGCGCTGATCACGCTCGGCGTCGCGAGCTGGCGCGCTCTGCGCCGCAACGAGCGTCTGCTCGAACTGTCGGAAGGCCCCAGGGCCCAGATGAAGTCGAAGTCATGAGACCGATCTATCTTCTCCCGCTCGCCATCTTCGCGCTCGCCGCCTTGATCTTCGTTTGGCGCCTAAACAGCCCAGAAGACCCGCACGTCATCCCTTCCGCACTGATCGGCAAGCCCGCGCCAATATTCGCGCTGCCGCCGCTCGAAGGCCGCGGCACCGCGGGCCTCTCGAGCGACGATCTCGCCAAGGGCGAGGTCACGCTCGTCAACGCTTGGGCCTCCTGGTGTACGCCCTGCCGCGCCGAGAACGGCGTGCTGCTCTCGCTCAAACAGCGCGGCATCAAGATCTACGGCCTCGTCTACAAGGACAAACAGGCGCCCGCCCGCGACTTCTTGAGCGAGCTGGGCGATCCCTTCGATCTCGTCGGCTTCGACGCCGACGGCCGCGTTGGCATCGATTGGGGCCTGACCGGCGTTCCCGAGACCTACGTCGTCAACGGCAAGGGCGTCATCGTCTTCAAGCACACTGGCCCGCTCGACGACGGCACGGTGGAAACGCAGCTTATCCCGGCGATCGAGGCGGCTCGTTCGGCCCGTTAGGCTGATGTGAACCATAATCTGGTCACATGCGGCGTATGCAGCCGACCTCACCGATACCTGCGCCGCCGCCGATCGGACGCACCGAGCGTCCGCCGGTGTCGCCGCTCTCGCAACTCGTTGCCAAAGTGTTGAACGCGCCTGCGCCCGCGCCGGCCGCAACGCCCGAGCCACAAGCCGCGCAAAAAGATCAGCCACCGGCTCGCACCGATGGCCGCCACATCCGTCCAGGCTCTTACGTCGATATCCGCGTCTAGCGCTTCTTGCGCCCGCGCTTGCCCTTGGTGCCGTCGCCGTTTTCCTTGGCGAGCTCGGACGACAGCGCCGCCTGCGCAATCAGCGACAGGCCTTTGGTGAACTCGCCGCGCACCCGCGCCGGCAAGATATCGAGAATCTTCTGCTCCGATTTCGTCACCGCCGGCATCGCCGCGCGCAGCGCCTTGCGCCCCGCCGGCGTGATGCGCACCGAGTTCGCGCGCGCGTCGTCTTCAGTCCGCTTCCGCGCAAGCAGATCCTTGCGCAGCATCCGGCTGATCATGTCGGCAAGTGTCGAGCGATCGATGCCGGTCTCTTTCACGAGCGCGGTCTGGCTCAAGCCTTCATGCAGATCGACCGCGTGGAGCACGGCGAACTGACGCGGCGTCAATCCGTCGGCGCCCACTTCCTGCGTGTACAGATCATTCGCGTATTGCTGCGCGCGCCGTAGCAAATGGCCGGGCGACGTCTGCAGGTCGAAAGCTTTGGCCATGAAATAGACCCCAGAGGAAAGCGGGGTTGGCCCCCGTCAAAATTTGTCCGTGTCCGTACCACATTGTGCAATCACAAGGGAAGGGCGCGCCCTAGACGCGCGCGTACGGAATGCCGCATGCTCCATCGATGTTGACCCCGCCGCCACAAACTTGCTGCACGTTCGTTCGCCGCGTGCCGGACGGCGACAACATGGAACGTCACGTCTGTGCGGTGTGTGGCAACATCCACTACGTCAACCCGAAAATCGTCGTCGGTAGCGTATGTTCTTGGGACGGACGAATTCTGCTTTGCCGCCGCGCCATCGAGCCGCGCCGAGGTTTCTGGACCATACCGGCGGGTTACCTCGAAGAGCATGAGACGCCGTCGGACGGTGCGATGCGCGAGGCGCGCGAGGAAGCCTGCACCGAGATCAAGATCGACGCACTCCTGGCGGTTTATTCCGTACCCCGCATTTCTCAAGTTCAGCTGATCTATCGCGCGACTCTCGCAACAGGCGAGTTCGCACCAGGCACCGAGAGCGTCGAGACCAAGCTTGTGGCCTGGAACGAGATCCCGTGGGACGAGCTCGCGTTCCCGAGCGTCCACTGGTCGCTCAACCACCACCGCGCCGTCGAGGGCCAGAAGCAGTTCGCGCCCTTCGCCAATCCTTGAGTCAGCTCGTCGGCCCTAACTGGTGGGCTTGATCGGCGGCTTGCCCGCCGCCTTTGCGCAAGCATCGATCGCCGCATCGTCCGTTCCGCCGGGAACCGCTTCCGCGTGGCTCACCGTCATCGCGCCCCCGCTCGCGGGATAGAGATAGATCAAGAGCGTGCAGCCTTTGCCCGCGTATTGCCAAAGCTCGGAGCCGAGGTCTTTGCGTTTGAGCGACGGCTCGCCCCACATCGCATGCAGCGCCTCACCCGTTTGTCCCTTGAGCGTACGGGGCGCGCCCGAAGGCGTCGTCGGCGTCACCAGCGCGGTTTGCGGCGCGGCCGGCGCGCTTTGCGGTTCGGCGGATGTGTCGGGCGACGACGGGCCGGCAATGCTGCTCCACGTATTGTTGACCGTCTGACATCCGGCAAGCGACACGGCCGCGAGTGCAATCGCGAATACTCTCATGGGTTTCCTCTCGCGAGCTTTTGGTATTCGTGGGTCATCATCGCCGCCGCAAACACCGGCACGACGAAATTGACGAACGGGATCATCGCCAGAAACGAAATGAGTACGCCGCCCAAGAACAAGCGCACGCGATGCTCGCGCCTGAGCATGCGCGCGTCCACTGGGCTGCTATGGCGCAGCGCAGCCAGTTCGAAATACGTCCGCCCCGTCAAATAGCCGTTGACGATGAGCACGACTGGCAGCGCAATGAACGGCAGCGTGAACTGCAACGGCAGCGCCAACAGATTGAGCGCAATGCTGACCGCGGTGAACGTGAGGCCCGCGAGCAAGAGATCGCGAACGCCGGACGAAGGTCCCTGCGCGGCGTGCGGATAGTGCTTCGCTTCGACCGCGCCTGCGACCCGGTCGAGAAAGATGCTGGCAAAGAGCTGCGCGATCGGCGCCCCCAAATAGACGAACACGATCAGCGTCAGCGCCGCCGCAAGGATCTGGGTGAAGGTTTCGATCCAGGCATAGCCGAAATTCGGCAAGAACTGCACCAGGATCTGCAGCGCGATCATCACCGCGACGAAAAGCGCGAACGTCGCCCCGATGCCGAGCCACAGCACGCCGCGGAAACTGCGGTCGAACATCTGGCCGAGGGCTTGCGCGGCGCTGGCGATCATGCTGATTGCGGCTCGTGAAGATGCTCCGCCGGGAGCAAAGCGTGGGGTGCGGGCGATAATGCCCTGTCGCCCGCGCCAAAAAAAGGGACCTGAATGTCGACCCGTTTCGATGTCGCCGCCATCGGCCACGCCATCGTCGATGTGCTTGCACACGTTGACGACGCTTTTCTCACCTCGCACGGCATCGCCAAAGGCGCGATGACGCTGATCGACGCCTACCGCGCCGAAACGCTCGAGCCCGCGATGTCGAAGCGCGTCGAGGCCTCGGGCGGCTCGGCCGCGAACACGGCGGTCGGCGTCGCCTCCTTCGGCGGCAAGGCCGCCTTCATTGGCAAAGTGCGCGACGATCGCCTGGGCCAAGTCTTCCGCACCGAAATCCGCAAAGCCGACGTCGCCTTCGAAAACGAGTCGGCGCACGCAGGTCTCGCGACCGCGTCGAGCCACATCTTGGTGACGCCCGACGGCCAGCGCAGTATGAACACGTTTTTGGGCTGCGCCTCGGCGCTCGATGCAGCCGACATGGACGCCAAGATCATCGGCGACGCCATGATCCTCTACGTCGAGGGCTATCTCTGGGACACGCCGGCGGCGAAGGCTGCGATCCGCACCGGCATCGCGCACGCCAAAGCGGCCAAGCGCAAGGTCGCCTTCACGCTCTCCGATCCGTTCTGCGTCGGCCGCTGGCGCGACGAATTCAAGGCGCTGCTGAAGAACGATGTCGACATCCTCTTCGCCAACGAAGCCGAGATCAAAGCCCTCTTCGAGACCGAGCATTTCGACGAAGCGTTCCAAGCGGTCCGCTCCTGGCGCGGCACGGCCGCGCTCACACGCTCAGCCCACGGCTCCGTCTGCGTCGACGCCAACGACGTGCACATCCTCGAAGCCGAGCCGATCGCCAACGTCGAAGACACGACCGGCGCGGGCGACCAATACGCCGCCGGCTTCCTCTACGGCCTCGCGCGCGGTCTATCGCTTGGAAAGTGCGGCCGCTTGGGTGGCATCGCCGCCGCCGAAGTCATCAGCCACTTAGGTCCGCGCCCCCAGGTATCGCTGAAATCACTCGCCGCCAAAGCCGGCGTTATCTAGGAACAAGAGTCGTTTTCGCACAAAGCCACAGGTAGGCACTGAGGCACGAAAAGGCCCCTTCTTTTTGCGCCGCAGGCAATCGACATTGAAATTGCGCTTCGCGCGAAGAAAGAACCGCACGGCTCGTGCCTTAGTGCCTACCTGTGGCTTTGTGCGAAAACGACTCTTCTTACGTTCCCCGGCGGCTGGCTTTTTCGTCGATGCCGGATTTGTTTTCGCGCGCGCTGAGTTCGGCATAGACCTCTTCGGGCTTCACCCCGACCATCGCCCACACCACGATCAGGTGATAGAGCAGGTCGGCCGACTCGGCCACGAGACCTTTGTGATCGTTCGTTACGCCGGCGAGCGCGGCTTCAACACCCTCCTCGCCGAGCTTCTTGGCGCACTTGCCGATGCCGTCTTTGAAGAGGCGCGCCGTATATGAAACCTTCGGGTCCGCGCCCTTGCGCGAGATCACCTGACTGTAGAGACGATCCAAGCTGTGCTCGGTCATGAACGCCGCCCCGCAAAGAGAATCGCTTGCCCCTTAACGCTACAGCGCCAACCTGAAACTGCATAGGGACGATGAGCACACGGTGCGCTCTTTGGTCCCGATGGCAAGCTGCTATAGTCGGCCGTCTTTGGATCCGCTGGCATGCCTCTCCTGACAACAGCACCGCTAACCATGAGCGCCTTGCGCCGCGTCGCGCTTGTTGCGTTGGCGCTGGCGATCCTCTGGCTTGCGGTCGTCTGGGCGCTTGTATGAACCCAGCGCCAGCCTCAGCGATCACTCTCGAAAACGTCATCGTGACCTACCGGCGCCTGCCGGCGGTGCATCACGTCAGCGGCACCTTTGCGCCAGGCTCGTTGACGGCGATCGCAGGTCCGAACGGCGCCGGCAAATCGACGCTGCTCAAGACGATTGCGGGCCTCCTCGTGCCCTCCGAGGGCCGCGTGCTGCGCGGCAACCTCAAGCCCACCGACATCGCCTACCTGCCGCAACTGCCGGAGATCGATCGCAGCTTTCCGATCTCGGTCGCCGAGACGGTAATGCTCGGCGCCTGGAAGCGCTCGGGCGCGTTTGGCGAGATGGGCAAAGCGGAGGCGCATCGCGTCGACGAAGCGCTCGCATGCGTCAACTTGCGCGGCTACGCCCGCGCACCGATCGCCGCGCTCTCCGCCGGCCAATGGCAGCGCGTTCTCTTCGCTCGCGCCATCGTGCAGGAGGCTTCGGTGCTCCTCCTCGACGAGCCGTTCGCCGGTCTCGACGAAGACACGCAAGGCCATCTCGTCGCGCTCATCCACGAATGGCATGACAACAAACGCACCGTCGTCGCTGTGCTTCACGAGACCGACTTCATCCGCAAGCACTTCCCGGAAACGCTGCTGCTCGCGCGCGAGCTCGTCGCCTGGGGCCCGACGTCAGAGTCTCTGACAACCGAGAATCTCGCTCGCGCCCGCACGACGATCGCGAAGTGGGCGCGCTCGGAAGACATGCCCGAGCACCATCATCACCACGGCTGACGATGGAGCACCTTTTCGATCCCTATCACCTGCTGATCGAGCCGTTGACAGCCTACGCCTTCATGCGCCGCGCGCTCGTCGCTTGCATGGCGCTGGCTTTAGGCTCGGGCCCCATCGGCGTCTTTCTCGTCCTTCGCCGCATGAGTTTGATGGGCGACGCCATGAGCCATGCCGTGCTACCCGGCGCAGCCATCGGCTTCATCTTTGCGGGCCTGTCGCTCGGCGCCATGAGCGTCGGCGGCTTGATCGCGGGTCTTGCTGTCGCCCTCCTTGCCGGCGTCGTCTCACGCACGACGGTGCTGAAGGAAGACGCCAGTCTCGCCGGCTTCTACCTTGCGAGTCTCGCCCTCGGCGTGTTGCTCGTCTCGATCTACGGCTCCGCTGTCGATCTTCTGCACGTCCTCTTCGGCTCGATCCTCGCCGTCGATGACGAAGGCCTGCTCTTCGTCGCCAGCGTCGCGAGCGTCACCTTGATCACGTTGGCGGTGATCTACAGACCGCTCGTCGCCGAATGCTTCGACCCCACGTTCCTGCGCAGCGTCGGCGCGCGCGGCTCAATCGTCCACCTCATCTTCCTGGTTCTGGTCGTGCTCAATCTGGTTGCCGGGTTCCAGGCGTTGGGCACGCTGATGGCAGTGGGCCTCATGATGCTGCCGGCAGCAGCCGCCCGCTTTTGGTCGGACAGCGTGGCAGGCGCGATCGCCTTCGCCACTGGCACCGCCATGGCCTCAGGCGTGGTTGGGCTGCTGATTTCCTACCATTTTGAGCTGCCGTCAGGCCCGGCAATTGTCTTGACCGCGGCAGTCGTCTATCTCGCCTCGATCGTCTTTGGCTCGCGGGCTGGTCTGCTCGCGCGCTATCGCCGCCGCCCTCACTTCCATGAACCGGAGGAGATCAAGTCGTGATCCTTCGCATCGCCGTCGCCGCCGTCGTTCTCGCGCTCTCGGTCGTGCCCGCGCACGCCAAGCTCAAAGTCGTCGCAAGCTTCTCGATCCTTGCCGATATGGCCTCGCGCGTCGGTGAGAACGAAGTCGAGATCCACACCCTCGTCGGTCCGAACGGCGACGCGCACGCCTTTCAACCGACGCCCGCCGACGCAAAGGCGATCGCGCAGGCCGACGTCATCGTCCTCAATGGTCTCGGCTTCGAGCCGTGGGCCGAGCGCTTGATGAAATCTTCGAAGGCGAAGGGCCTCGTCATCGTCGCCAGTGATGGCGTCAAAGCGCGCCACTTCGGCCCCGACTCGGCCGCAGCCATCGATCCGCATGCGTGGCAGGATCTCGCCAACGGCAAGATCTATGTCGACAACATCACCGAAGGCTTCGCCAAAGCCGACAAGGCGAACGCGGATTACTTTCGCGAAAACGAAAAGATCTACCTCGCCGACATCGAGCTTTCCGATAGCAAGTTGCGCAAGGCTATCGCGGCAGTGCCGGCCGACAAGCGCAAGGTGATCACGAGCCACAACGCCTTCGGCTACTTTGCCGCCGCCTACGGTATTGAGTTCGTCGCGCCGCTCGGCGTTTCGACCGAAGACCAGCCCTCTGCCAAGGGCGTCGCCAGACTCATCGACCAAATCAAGGCCGAGCATATTTCCGCTGTTTTCGTGGAAAACATCACGGACCCGCGATTGATCAAGCAGATCGCCCATGAGACTGGCGTCAAGGTCGGTGGCGAACTTTTTTCCGATGCGCTATCGAAACCCGGGGGCGAGGCTGCCACCTATACCGACATGTTTGGCCACAACCGGGAAGCCCTCGTCGACGCGATGCTGGGCAAGGAAAACAAGTAATGACGCAAGTGCCTGTGACCGTGCTGACCGGCTATCTCGGCGCCGGCAAGACCACGCTGCTCAACCGTATCCTCAGCGAACAGCACGGCAAGAAATACGCCGTCATCGTCAACGAGTTCGGCGAGATCGGCATCGACAATGATCTCATCGTCGACGCCGACGAAGAAGTCTTCGAGATGAACAACGGCTGCGTCTGCTGCACCGTGCGCGGCGATCTAATCCGCATCCTCGGCGGCCTGATGAAGCGCAAGGACAAGTTCGACGCCATACTCGTCGAGACGACCGGCCTCGCCGACCCAGCGCCCGTCGCGCAAACCTTCTTCGCCGACGACGACGTCAAGGCACGCACCAAGCTCGACTCCATCACCACCGTCGTCGACGCCAAGAACGTGCTCGCGCGCCTCGACGACAGCCCTGAAGCCGCCGACCAGATCGCCTTCGCCGATCAGATCGTGTTGAACAAGACCGATCTTGTCACCGCCCAAGAATTGGCCGCCGTCGAGACCCGCATCCGCGAGCTCAATCCCTTCGCCGTCATCCACAAAGCGCAACGCTGCGACGTGCCGCTCGACACCGTGTTGGGGCAGGGCGCCTTCGATCTCGCGCGAATTCTCGAGCGCGAGCCCGAGTTCCTGAACGGCGAAGCGCACGAACACGAGCACGACAGCAAGATCTCGAGCGTCAGCCTCACGGCGACGAAGCCGCTCGACGGCGATCGCTTGACCGCTTGGTTGCGCGCGCTGCTCGCGGAGAAGGGCGGCGACATCTTGCGCGCCAAGGGCATTCTGGACATCAAAGGCAAGAACGAACGTCTGGCGTTCCAAGCGGTGCACATGATGATGGAAGGCGACTTCCAGCGTGAGTGGAATCCCGACGAGAAACGCATTAGCCGCATCGTCTTCATCGGTCGTGGCTTGAAGCGCGCCGAGCTGAAGCGCGGCTTTGACACCTGCATCGCCTGATGTCGAAGCCGGAGCTGCGCGACGGACAGTCCTGGACGTTTGACGCGTTCGTCGTCGGCTGCGCCTTCGCCGAAGACGGCGCTTGCGCATTCGCCCTCGGCGACGGCTCGCTGCGCGTCGTCGACACATCAGGCTCGGTCAAAGACGTCGCGGCGCACAACGGTGCTTGTCTGGCGCTCGTAATGCATCCGGACGACGGCTTCATCACCAGCGGCGACGATGGCCGCTTGCTGCATGTCAAATCCGATGGCACCGCAACCGAGCTCGCCAAGACACGGGGCAAGTGGATCGAACACATCGCCGTCGCACCCGACACAGGGCTGATCGCTTACGCCGCCGGCAAGGAAGCGGTGATCGTCGACGACACCGAGCGCACGACGTTCACGCATCCGACGACGGTCGCCGGCCTCACATTTGATCCAAAGGGCCGCCGCCTCGCCGCCGCACACTACGATGGCGTTTCGCTGTGGTGGGCAAAATCGGCGAACCAGACAGCAAAGCTGATGAAGTGGAAGGGTTCGCATCTGGGCATCACCTGGAGTCCCGACGGCCGCTTCCTCGTTTCGACCATGCAGGAGAACGCGCTCCACGGCTGGCGCATCGAAGATGCCGCCGACATGCGCATGACCGGCTATCCGGCTAAGGTGAAGTCCTGGGCTTGGGACCGCCGCGGCAAATTCCTCTTCACCAGCGGCGCCCCCCGCGTCATCGGCTGGCCCTTCACTGGCCGCGCCGGGCCCATGGACAAAGAGCCCAAAGAGCTCGGCCCCCAACGTGAAGCCCTCGTCACCGCCGTCGCCACGCATCCAGAACAAGACGCGATAGCCGCCGGCACATCCGACGGCGCCGTCTGGTTCGAGCACCTCGACGACCCCGGCACCGAATACATATCTCTCAAAGGCGACCCAATCTCCACGCTCGCCTTCTCCCCCGACGGCACTCGCCTCGCGCTGGCCAGCGAATCCGGCTTCGCGGCCATCGTTCCAATAGAAAATTGAACCACGAAGCACACCAAGCCGCCGCGGCTATAGCGGCGCCTGCCTCAGTCATGCCGCTGCAGTGAAATGAGTCGCGGCCGAAGGCCGCAACAAGATGATTATCGATGATCGACCACGATGAGACCTGCCGCGCTCAGCGGCTTGGTGTGCTTCGTGGTTCAACCTCTTGCTGACGCGACGTCAATCCTTGCCGCCGTCGAAGAATTCTTTCATGCGCGCGAAGAAGCTCGTGGTTTCGGGCGAGTTTTGGCCGCTCGTCGCCTTCTCGAATTCGCGCAGCAGCTCTTGCTGCTTCTTCGTCAGATGCACCGGCGTTTCGACGCCGACCTCGACGAACATGTCGCCGCTCGAGCCCTGACCGCGCAGGCCCGGCATGCCTTTGCCGCGCAGCCTGAATTGGCGCCCTGATTGCGTGCCCTCAGCGACGTGGACGCGCGCGCGCCCACCGCCGAGCGTCGGCACTTCGACGTGCCCGCCAAGCGCCGCGGTCACAAAGCTGATCGGCACGCGGCAGAGAATGTCCTGCCCGTCGCGCTTGAACAGTGGATGCGGCGCCACGGAGAGGAAGATGTAGAGGTCGCCCTTCGGCCCGCCGCGCAGGCCCGCCTCGCCTTCACCGGCGAGCCGGATGCGCGTGCCGTCCTCGACGCCCTGTGGGATGTTGACGTTGAGCGTGCGCTCGCGCTGCACGCGACCCGAGCCCGAGCACACCCGGCACGGATTCTTGACCACACGCCCGAGCCCTTGGCAGGTCGGACACGTGCGCTCGATCGTGAAGAAACCTTGCTGCGCGCGAACCTTGCCGACGCCGGAGCATGTCGGGCAAGCCTGCGGCTTCGATCCGGCTTCGGCGCCCGAGCCACTGCATGCTTCGCAGGCGATCGAGCCCGGGATGCGGATGGTCGCCGTCTTGCCGGCGAACGCCTCCTCGAGGCTGATCTCCATGTTGTAGCGCAAGTCGGTTCCGCGCGAGGCGCGATTGCCCCCGCCGCCGCGCCGCCCGCCCATGAACTCGCCGAAGAGATCGTCGAAGACGTCGGTGAACGAGGTCGAGAAGTCGAAGCCGAACCCAGGCCCGCCGCGCCCGCCGCCAGGTCCTTCGAACGCCTGATGGCCATACTGATCGTAGGCCGCGCGCTTTTGGTCGTCGCGCAGCACGTCGTAGGCTTCGTTGAGCTCTTTGAACGATTGCTCGGCCTTCTGATCGCCGGGATTGCGATCAGGGTGCAGCTCTTTCGCCTTCTTGCGAAAGGCCGCCTTCAATTCGTCCGATGTGGCTTTCCGTGTAACGCCGAGGATGTCGTAGTAGTCACGTTTGGACATCGGTTACGTTTCAAGCGCGCACGAGAGATACACGAGATGCGGAAGCCAGGCGGCGCGGATTAGCGCGCGCCGCCTTTCTTCTTTTTCTCTTCGTCGACCTCTTCATAGTCGGCATCGACCACATCGCCATCGGCGTTGCCAGTGGCGCCCGCGCCAGGGCCTTCGCCCTCGGCGCCTGGCGCCGCGCCGCCCGATTCGGCATTGGCACTACGATACATTGCCTCGCCCAGTTTGAGCGACGCTTGTAGGAGCGCCTCGGTCTTCGATTTGATGAAGTCGGCATCCTCGCCTTTGAGCGAGTCCTTGACGGCAGTGACAGCGCTTTCGATCGCCCCACGCTCGGCCGCCGAGATCTTCGAGCCGTGCTCCTTCAGAGCCTTCTCGACCTCGTGCACACCGGCGTCGGCGCGGTTGCGCGCCTCGGCGAGCTCTTTGCGCTTCTTGTCGTCCGTCGAGTGCTCTTGCGCCTCGCGGATCATCTTCTGGATGTCCGTCTCCGAGAGACCGCCCGAAGGCTGAATGCGGATGACCTGCTCTTTGTTCGTCGCCTTGTCCTTTGCCGACACGTTGACGATGCCGTTGGCGTCGATGTCGAAGGTGACTTCGACCTGCGGCATGCCGCGCGGCGCCGGCGGAATGCCGACGAGATCGAACTGGCCGAGGAATTTGTTGTCGGCCGCCATCTCGCGCTCGCCCTGGAAGACGCGGATCGTCACCGCTGTCTGTCCGTCCTCGGCGGTCGAGAACACTTGAGACTTCTTCGTCGGGATCGTCGTGTTGCGCTCGATGAGGCGCGTGAACACGCCGCCCAGCGTTTCGATGCCGAGCGACAGCGGCGTCACGTCGAGCAGGAGAACGTCCTTGACTTCGCCCTTGAGCACGCCCGCCTGAATGGCCGCGCCGATGGCGACGACCTCATCCGGATTGACGCCTTTGTGCGGCTCCTTGCCGAAGAACTCCTTGACGACCTGCTGCACCTTCGGCATGCGCGTCATGCCGCCGACAAGCACCACTTCCGCGATGTCCGCGGCCGCGATGCCGGCGTCCTTGAGGCACGCGCGCAGTGGCGGGATCGTGCGCTGAACGAGGTCGTCGACGAGCGCTTCGAGCTTGCCGCGTGTCAGCTTCATCGTCAGATGCTTCGGACCCGACGCGTCGGCCGTGATGAACGGCAGGTTGATCTCGGTCTGGACCGCGGACGAAAGCTCGATCTTCGCCTTCTCGGCCGCCTCCTTGAGACGCTGCAGCGCCAGGCGGTCCTTGCGCAGGTCGATGCCTTGCTCGCGCTTGAACTCGTCGGCCAGATAGTCGACGAGGCGCATGTCGAAGTCTTCACCGCCGAGGAACGTGTCGCCGTTCGTCGCCTTCACCTCGAAGACGCCGTCGCCGATCTCGAGGATCGAGATATCGAACGTGCCGCCGCCGAGGTCGTAGACCGCGATGACGCCGGCTTGCTTCTTGTCGAGGCCGTAGGCGAGTGCGGCGGCCGTCGGCTCGTTGATGATGCGCAGCACTTCAAGACCGGCGATGCGGCCCGCGTCTTTCGTCGCCTGGCGCTGCGCGTCGTTGAAGTATGCGGGAACGGTGATGACGGCCTGCGTCACCTTCTCGCCGAGATAAGCCTCGGCGGTCTCTTTCATCTTGGTCAGCGTGTAGGCTGAGATCTGCGACGGCGAAATCTTTTCGCCCTCGCGCCCGGTCACCCAAGCGTCGGCGTTGTCAGCCTTGACGATCTTGTAGGGCACCATGCCCATGTCCTTCTGGGTCATGGGATCTTCGAACTTGCGGCCGATTAGGCGCTTGATCGCGAAGTAGGTGTATTCCGGGTTGGTGACTGCTTGGCGTTTCGCGGCCTGACCGATCAAGCGCTCGCCGTCTTTCGTAAACGCAACGATCGAGGGAGTGGTTCGCGCACCTTCCGCGTTCTCCAGCACTTTGGGCTGGGAGCCTTCCATAATGGCGACGCAGGAATTGGTCGTGCCGAGATCGATGCCGATTACTTTGGCCATGGGACTTCAAACCTCTTTTTCCGGCGAACGGTGGGGCCCTTCTCTAGCCGAAGCGGCGCCGCCGTTCCCATCTCGTTTTGGGAATAGGGAATTTACAACCCCACGGAAAACCGCGGGTTTGACCGGTATATAGGGGGGACCCCCTAGGCTCGCAAGCTGCCGCCGCACCAGAGTGATAGCGCGCAGTGCCGCGCAAGCCCTGGCTTTGGAGGGGGCAGAGCCCGCGCTGTTTCGTGATTTGGGACTAAATCGACCTGGGCGTAAAATTTGAGCCTCCCTATTGGGATAATGGAGGCTCCCATGTTGTCCAAATATGGTTGGGCTGCGTTTTTAGCCTCAGTAACAGTGGCGTTCTCCGTGGGATCTGCAGCGGCTGCAGGCCCCCGTCCGACCTTCGCCTGCTTCACCCCTGGAAATGCCGGCCTAATCGGTCGTCTCGGACCGAATGACGCAAGCGTGCGTGCGGCTTTTGATGCTGGTGCCTGCTTGGCCCTACCGGCCGGCATCACCATCACGGGTGCAACGCACACAGGCGCCATGTGGCAGTTTAGAGCGCTGGGTGGCGCGCCCGCGCTCTATGCCGCTGACTGGGCGGCCGGGTTCACGGGCTCGGGCGACGATCAAATGATGGCCGCGTTCGGTCAGTTCTTGCCCGTCACGGGCCGGCTGCTCGAAACCGGCTACGGCTACGCCGATTGCTACGACGCCTCGGAGCGGCTCTCCGAGCGTTGGCGCGATCTCGATCGCCGTTGGCGCGAATACGAGGCCTACGGTTCGTCCAAATTCACCCGGAACTCGAACAAGCTTGTCCTCTATCTCGGCGACGAACTCCCCAAGATGCAGAGAGAGGGAGATGCGCTGCAGCGCGAAGGCCGGGCTCTCGACAGCCGTTGTGCGCCGTATGAGCAGGTCGTCACCGACCGTGACTTCATCAACTTCATTCGCTCGGCGCGTCACACGGCCTAAGCTTTCCGGTGCGAAACCGGACGATGTTCTCACAGCGGGCGGCGCAAGTCGCCCGCTGTATTTCTGCCCGCCGAATCAAGCGCTCGCTTCCAAAAAATATAGTTGGCCCGCCGCACTCGGGCCGCCGTCGAATTGCCCTATTTATCTGCCATCATCGGCAAAAGGACGGGGAAGCAAAATGCTTCGATATTGGGCGCCGATCGCGATCATCGCTGGAGTTGTGTCGTTGCTTGAGCCGGCGGTCGCCGGCGCGGTCTCGCACGCACCTTCGATCTCAGGCAACGCCTGGGTGGCGATGGCGCTGCTCATCGGCTTCATTGGCCTGATCGTTTTGGTGGTCTACGGAACGCTGCATCTCGAGAAGCGCGATGCCAGGCTCGGTCGCCGCCGCGATGACGGATACATGTTTCCGTTTCCCGCCGGCGACGACGATGACGACATCCACCACGGCGGCGGTCATCACGGCCACTTCTGATTCAAGTTGCTAGGCCGACGTATCGACGTTGGCGCCGGGCCGCTCGTTCTTCGTCGAGCCGGAGCCTGAGGACACCATCACCATCGACGGACGCAGCAGCCGCTCGCCGAGCGTATACCCGGTTTGCGCCACGTCGATCACGGTGCCGGCCGGATACTCCGCGCTCGGCATCTCGGCGATCGCCTGATGCAGGTTCGGATTGAAGCGCTGCCCCTTGGCTTCGATCTTCTTGATCCCGTAGCGCTCGAAAATATTGAGAAGCTCGCGCTCCGTCGCCTCGATGCCTTCGATCACCGCCGCGACGTTCGGCGCCAGCGCCGCACGCGCTTCCGGTTTCAGCGAGTCGATTGCGCGGTTGAAATTGTCGACGACGCTGAGGAGATCGCGGGCAAAACGCTGAAACGCGAACTGCGCGACCTCGTTCTTTTCGCGTTCCGCCCGCTTGCGTACGTTCTCGGTCTCGGCGACGGCGCGCATATAGCGCTCTTTGAGCTCGGCGGCTTCGGCAGTCAGCTCCGCGACCCGCGCCGCTTCGCGCGCGATGTCGTTCTGCGCCTGGTCGGCCGACGCCTCGGACCCGTCCGCAGGCCCGGTATCGTTTGCGGGCGTTAGCTCGTCGCCTCTGTCTTTTGGATCACTCATATCCGGAACTCGTTCAGCGCTGTTGACTTAGCAGGCGGCTCAATACTTTTGCAGTAAAATCGACCATCGGCACGATACGGGCATAGTTGACGCGCGTCGGCCCGATCACCCCGATCACGCCCACGACGCGGTGCTGCTGATCGGTATAAGGCGACACGATCACTGAGGATCCCGACAGCGAGAACAAATTCGTCTCCGAGCCGATGAAAATTCGGACACCTTCGCCCTGCTTCGATAGATCGAGCAGCTGAATCAGGTCGTTCTTGCGCTCGATGTCGTCGAACAATTGCCGGATGCGCTCGAGCTCGCTTGCCGCCGTCACGTCTTCGAGCAGCCGCGCTTGCCCGCGCACGATCAACGACGGCTCGCCGCCGCCCGTCTGGCGTCCGCCCCATTCGGCCAAGCCGGCCGACACGAGCTTCGCGGCGAGCCCATCGAGCTCCGCCTTCTGATGCTCGACCTCGCTCAAGACTTCGCGCCGCGCTTCTTCGAGCGTCCGTCCGCTCATTCGCGCGCTCAAGTAGTTCGTCGCTTCAATGAAGGACGACGGCGTCAGCCCGAGAGGCGTTTCGATTATGCGATTTTCGACCGTGCCGTCTTCGCCCACCATGATGACGAGCGCCCGCTGCGGCCCGAGCGAAACGAATTCCACGTGACGCAGCGCCGGATCGAGCTTCGGCGTCACCACGAGCCCTGCGCACTGGCTCAGGCCCGATAGCATCGTCGTCGCTTGCGTCAGCACGTCTTCCATCTTGCGCCCGGTCGCCGCGAGCTGCGCCTCGATGCCGCGCCGCTCGTCATTCGCCAGATTGCCGACCTCAAGCAACCCGTCGACGAAGAGCCGCAAGCCCGCCTGCGTCGGAATGCGGCCCGCGCTCGAATGCGGCGCGCGTAGCAAGCCCATATGCTCAAGGTCCGACATCACGTTGCGGATCGACGCCGGCGACAGCGCGATGCCGCGCTGAGACAGCGTCCGCGAGCCGATCGGATCGCCGGTGTCGAGATAGGACTCCACGATCGAGCGGAAGATGTCGCGCGAACGCTCCGACAGCTCGCCGATCCTGGTCGGCGGCGTTGCCGGATTGAACCCACCATGCGGACGATCGTTCATAAGCGCGATTCGAGTGCCATTTTGGGGGCGCCGGAAGCGCCCGTTGCGCCGGTCACGGCGGCAGGCTAGGTAGCGCCTCGATCTCCAAACTTCAAGGGAACTCAAGGCCCCATGCGCCCCTTAGGCCGCCGCCCCGACGAATTGCGCCAAGTCACGCTGGAGCCTGGATTTTCGGCGCACGCGGAAGGCTCCTGCCTGGTTAAATTCGGCCGCACGCACGTCCTCTGCACCGCCTCGCTTGAGAGCGGCGTGCCCCCCTTTCTCAAGGGTTCGGGCAAAGGCTGGGTGACCGCCGAGTACGGCATGCTGCCGCGCGCCACAAATGAGCGCATGCGCCGCGAGGCCGCTGTCGGCAAGCAGTCCGGCCGCACGCAGGAAATCCAGCGCTTGATCGGCCGATCGCTGCGTGTCGTGACCGATCTCACAGCGTTCGGCGAGCGCCAGATCGTCATCGACTGCGACGTCATTCAAGCAGATGGCGGCACGCGCACGGCCTCGATCACCGGCGGCTTCGTAGCGCTCCACCAGTGCTTCGAACTGATGCGTCGCGACGGTTTGATCAAAGTCAATCCGATGAAGGATCACGTCGCGGCGATCTCCTGTGGCATCCATCAAGGCGTGCCGGTTCTCGACCTTGACTACGACGAGGATTCGTCCGCCGGCACCGACGCGAACTTCGTGATGACGGGGGCGGGCGCGATCGTCGAAGTGCAAGGCACGGCTGAAGCCGAGCCGTTCTCGGAAGCCGCGTTCCTCGAGCTGTTGGCGCTCGCGCGCAAAGGCATCGGCGAGCTCGTCGCGCTTCAGCGCCGCGCGATTGCCGCCAAGGCATGAGCCGCCGCTTCACCGACAAGCGCCTCGTCGTGGCGAGCCACAACGCAGGCAAAGTACGCGAAATCGGTGAGCTGATCGCGCACTACAGAGTCGAGGCGATCTCCGCTGCGGCGCTCAATCTTCCCGAGCCCGAAGAAACAGAGACCACGTTCAAAGGCAACGCGCTCCTCAAAGCCGTCGCCGCTGCGCGCGCGTCGAACCTGCCCGCGCTCGCCGACGACTCCGGCCTCTGCGTCGATGCGCTGAACGGCGATCCTGGAATCTACTCCGCGCGCTGGGCGGGCCCGTCGAAGGATTTCGCCGTGGCCATGCGCTTGGTCCACCAGAAGATGACGGCCAAGCCCGGCGCCACGAGCAAAGCGCATTTCGTCTGTGCGCTCGCCCTTGCCTGGCCCGACGATCACACCGAAGTCTTCCAGGGCGAGGTGCACGGTCATTTGACCTGGCCGCCGCGCGGCACGAAAGGCTTTGGCTACGATCCGATGTTCATCGCCGACGGCTACGACATCACCTTCGGCGAGATGGATCAGGCGAAGAAGCATGCGATCTCGCACCGCGCCCGCGCCTTCGCGAAACTGATTGAGGCTTGCTTTTGAGCGCCGCGAAAGAGCCCGGCTTCGGGCTCTATGTTCATTGGCCGTTTTGCCTGTCGAAGTGCCCCTACTGCGACTTCAACAGCCACGTCCGCGCCAAGATCGACGCTGACGCCTGGGGCGCAGCCCTTCGCCGCGAGCTGACAACACTTTCCGTGCGTCTCGATCGCCGCCCGCCGCTCGACAGCATCTTCTTCGGCGGCGGCACGCCATCGCTGATGCCGGGCGCGATCGTTGCCGGCGTCATCCAAGAAGCCGAACGCATCTTCGGCTTCGCGTCCAATATCGAGATCACGCTCGAAGCCAACCCGACAAGCGTCGAAGCGCAACGCTTCCGCGACTACCGCGCCGCCGGCGTTAATCGCGTCTCGCTCGGCGTGCAATCGCTCGATGACAATGAGCTGCGCCGCCTCGGCCGCTTGCATACAAGCGAAGAAGCGCTGAAGGCCGTCGCCCTCGCCCAATCCATCTTCCCACGCGCGTCGTTCGATCTGATCTACGCGCGTCCAGGCCAAACGCTCGATCACTGGCAAGCCGAGCTGAGCAAAGCCCTCGCACAAGGCTGCACGCACTATTCGCTCTATCAACTCACCTTCGAGGAAGGCACGCCTTACTACGAGGCGATGAAGCGCGGCTCGATCAAGCCGCTTGACGACGAGACATCAGCTGAGCTCTACGAAGCGACTCAAGCCGAGATGGAACGCGCCGGCTTGCCCGCCTACGAAATCTCCAACCACGCAAAGCCCGGTGAAGAGTCGCGCCACAATCTCGTCTATTGGCGCTACGGCGATTACCTCGGCGTCGGCCCCGGCGCCCACGGCCGCACCACCGCCAACGGCCAACGCATCGCCACAACGACCGCCCGTTCGCCCGAAACCTGGCTCGCGACAGTGAACCAGCGCGGCGAAGCGCTCTCGAGTTGGGATGTTGTCGCGAGCGAAGACGCCGGCAAAGAATGCCTGCTGATGGGCCTGCGCCTCACCGAAGGTGTCTCGCGCACGCGTGTCGAAAAGCTTCTCGGGCGCTCGCTCAATCTCACCCGCGCTGCCGATGCTGCACTAATCGCCCTCGACGGCGATCGTCTGCGCGCGACGGCTCGAGGACGCTTGGTCCTCAACGCCCTGATCAAAGAACTGCTGGCTTAGAAGCCCTGCGCCTGGAACGTCGCCGCCGCCGGGCTCGCCACGAGCAGCTGCCCGTTCGGCGCGATCTCCATCACCGCAAGACCGCGCTCCGTGAAGCCGTTCGGCAGGAAGCGGAAGATGCCGTCGATGCCCGCAAAACCATTCGGATCCGAGATCGTCTTTGTGGTGTAGCGACTGCCGCGTGATCCACGCGATAGCGTCGCCGCAAGTGCCACGCCGTCATAGGCAAGGCTCGCGATGCGCGGCGGCTTGTTGGTGTAAAGCTGCTGATAACGCGTGGCGAACGCCTGCCGCTGATCCTGAGGCGGTACCGAATACCAGCCGCCGATCAGCGCCGCTTCCTTGGCCACGGCTGGATCGTCCCAAAGTCCGGTGCCCAGCATCTTGACGGTCTTGGCCTCTTCGCCTTTTGCGCCGAGGAAGATCGGTCCGATCGTCCGCAGCATCGTTCCACCTTCCGGCAGGAAGATCGCGTCGAAGCCCTGTTTGGCCATCGCTTTGATTGCCGGCTCGAGCGCTTGCGGATTTGGCTGATAGGACTGAACGACGACCACCTCGCGCCCAGCCGCGGTGACGGTCGCGCGGAACGCTTCCTCCGCGCGTTGCCCGTAGGGCGTCGCCGGGATCAGCGCCGCAAAGCGCTGCTTACCCTGCGCGATCGCATAGCCGACCACGCGCGTCACTTCGGTCTCAGGCAGGAAGCTGAGCAGGAACACGCCTTCGCCAGCCACGGTGCGGTCTGTGGAAAACGCGATGACTGGTACGCCCTTGGCCCGCGCCACTGGCGCGACCGCGCGCACGTCATTGGCGAGCAGAGGCCCGAGAATGAGCTCCGCGCCATTGTTCATGGCATCGTTTGCGGCGGCGGCAGCGCTTTCAGGCGTCGTGCCGGTATCGCGCGGCAACAACAGCATCGTGCGCGAGCCCATGTCGAACATCGCCATCTGCGCCGCGTTGAGCAGCGATTGCGCGACCGCGCGGGTGTTCTTGTCCGGGTGCGAAAACGGTAGGAGCAACGCCACCTTCACGCGATTGGGATCACCACTTTCCGAGCTTGCGGACGGCGTCTCCCCGGGCTGAGCCGGCGTCACGGTCGTCGGCCGCGGCGCTTGGCCTTGCGAAGCGGTGGGCGCAGGCTTCTTGTCGCCGAAATTGAAGGTCTCGCAGGCCGACAGCGTTGCCCCCATCGCCAGCACGAGAGCGATGGTCCACAATGATCGCCAGAGGCGGCTGAAAGGCGAAGCTGCAAGCGCAAACGGTCGGGTGTTCACGGGCGTTTGTCCCCCAAGGCCGAAAGAGCGTGATGAGCGAGGAAGGCGAGACTAACGGGCGGATTCCGGGAAGTAAATCGCGCCAATCCTTCGCACCCGGCCTCTATCTGATTGCCACCCCCATCGGTAATGCGCGTGACATCACATTGCGCGCGTTGGACGTCTTGGCTGCGGCGGATGTGCTCTACGCCGAGGACACGCGCGTCACCGCGAAATTGCTGACGATTCATGGCCTCAGCCGCCCTTTGCAATCCTATCACGAGCACAATGCCGCACGAATCGAGGGGCGCATCCTCGCCGAGCTCGCGAACGGCAAACGCGTCGGCCTCGTCAGCGACGCCGGCATGCCGCTCATCTCCGACCCCGGCGCGCGCCTTGTTCGCGCTGCAATAGAAGCAGGTCACACTGTCACGAGCGTGCCGGGCCCATCGGCTGTCACAACCGCCATGGCGCTCGCAGGATTGCCCTCTGATCAGTTCACCTTCGCAGGCTTTCTGCCGCAAAAGACCAACGAACGCCGCCGTGCAATCGCCAAGCTCAGCCACGTTCCGACCACACTTGTGGTCTTTGAATCGCCCAATCGATTGGCGGCGACGCTGACCGATCTGGCGCAACTCTTGGGGAATCGTTCGGCTGCCGTGGCACGTGAGCTGACAAAGCTGCATGAGGAACTGCGCAGGGCACCGCTCGCGGAGCTCGCCGCGCACTACGAAGGCGCCGGCGCGCCAAAAGGCGAAATCGTGATCGTCGTCGCACCGCCGGTGGAAGCGGAGCCCGCGCAAGACGGCGTGACACTCGATCGCCGCATCCTCCAAGAGCTTGAGCGCCATCCCGTCAAAGAAGCGGCGGCAATTGTCTCAGCCCAGCTCGGCCTGCCGCGTCGCACCGTCTACGCCCGCGCGCTCGAGCTCAAGGCGGAGCGCGGGGAATAAATGGCGCAGCGCCACCATGAGGCGCTCGCCCGCGGCCGCGCCGCAGAGTGGACGGCGGCGCTCTGGCTCCTTGCCAAAGGTTACAGGATTCTGGCGCGCGGCTTTCGAGTTTCCGGCGGCGAGCTCGACATCGTTGCGCTCGCGCCCCTGTGGCAAACACCAGCGGTGGTCTTTGTTGAAGTGCGCGCGCGCGGCACAATGGAGGCCGCCGCCGAATCGGTCACCGCCGCCAAACGCGATCGTGTTGCGTTGGCTGCGGACCGCTTCTGCGCACGGCGCCGGAAGCTGCATGAATTGCCCTGGCGCTTTGATTTGATTCTTGTGGCGCCTGGCCGCTGGCCACAGCACGTCGCCAACGTCTGGTCGCCCGCTTCGCGTTGAGGAGGCGAATATGAATACGTTCATGCGGATACTAGCAGTCGCGTTCGTGCCGCTCGTTTTGAGCGCATGCGTCGGCGTGACCCTCGATCCTGAGGAGCGCCCGTTTTCGAAAGGCGTCGACGACTTCAACGCGCGCACCGAGCTGAACGCCAAGCTCCTGGCCGAAGATCCGCGCCTCTACACCAACGTCTCGACGAGCGTGATCGAAGGCCGCGTCCATCTCGCCGGCACCGTTCTCAACGAAGAACAGCGCCGCCGCGCGACACAGCTCGCGTGGGAAACAGCCGGCGTCACCGAGGTCGTCAACGACATCGAGGTGACGGAGGAGACGAGCGGCCTCGTTGCCACCGCGCGCGACCGCTGGATCAGCGCCAAGGTGCGCGCCCGCATTCTCGCCGACACCTCAATTCGCGATGTCAACTACACGATCGACACGCAAAATCGCGTTGTCTTCATTCTGGGGATCGCCCAAAATCGCGGTGAGCTCGATCGTGTGCTTGATCATGCGCGCGAGATTCAGGGCGTCGAACGTGTTGTAAACTACGCTGTGCTGAAAGATAACCCGCGCCGCTTCGTTCAACCGCGCGGAACCTACGGCCACCAATCGGACGATCAGGCGCCGCCGGATTCCGAAGCACCATCCGAGCCCAGTGCCGATCGAGACCAAGCGCCGAGAGAGTAAGTGAATGGATAAGCCGGAAGATCTCTTGAAGCAGCTCGCCGCCGCCGGCGAGCTTGCCGATGACGACCTTCCGCTCGCCGACACGGCCCTGAACCTGGCCGCGCTCGATCACCGCGGTATCGACCTGCAGCCTTATCGCGAGCATCTCGCCAAGCTTGCCGATGATGCCCGAACAGCGATGGCAGCCCTGCGCCGTGGCATGAGCGAGATCGACGCGCTCGCCCGCGTGCTCGCCGATACGATCGCGACGCGCCACCGTTATGCCGGCGACCAGAACACCTTCGACGATCCGCAGAATGCCGACCTCATCCGCGTCATCGATCGCCGCCGCGGTCTGCCTGTTTCCCTGGGCATTCTCTACATCGAGACCGCCAAGCGTTTGGGCGGCACGGCCAAGGGCCTGAATACGCCGGGCCATTTCCTGCTCGCGATCGGCGAGGAGGAGCACGCCAAGGTGCTCGATCCTTTCAACGCCGGCGTCGTGCTGACCCGCGAGGAGCTGCGTCCGGTTCCCCCGGTGCTGCAAGGCGAGATGAGCGAGTACGGCCCGGTCAGTGCGCGCGATGTGCTGCTCCGCCTTTTGAACAACATCCGCACGCGCGCATTGGCGAGCGAAGACAAAGTCCGTGGACTGACGATTGTCGAGCGCATGGTCTTGATCGCGCCGCGCCGAGCTGACCTGTGGCTCGATCTCTCCAATGCCAACCGCGAGATGGGCAAGCTCAAGGGCGCCATCCTCGCCGCCGAGAGTTGCCTGAAGCTCGCAGGCGACAAGAACGTCGTCGGGCGCGAGGCAGCCTTCGCACTTCTGTCGCTCAAGCGCATGGTGAATTAGTCGGCGCGCGGCGTTGTGCCTGAGCGAGCGCAAGGGCTAGAGTGACGGCAACGCAACGCGCCCGCAGGTTCGCCAAATGTCTTTGACCGTCGCCTTCCAAATGGATCCGATCGACAAGATCGACATCGGCGGCGACTCGAGCTTTGCGTTGGCGCTCGAGGCCCAGGCTCGCGGCCACAAGCTCTGGTATTATTTGCCCAAGCACTTGGCCCAGCGCGACGGCAAGGTTTCCGCCCGCGCCCGGCCTCTCACGGTCCGCAACGAGCGCGGCAATCATTTCACCGTCGGCGACGAACAGCATCTCGATCTCTCCAAGATCGAAGTCGTGATGCTGCGCCAGGATCCGCCCTTCGACATGGGCTACATCACCACGACGCACATCCTGGAGCGCCTCCCGAAGCGCGTCGTCGTCGCCAACGATCCCTTCCACGTCCGCAACGCCCCGGAAAAGATCTTCGTCACCGAATTCCCCGATCTGATGCCGCCGACGCTGATCTCGAGCGACCCCAAGGCCATCCGTGCCTTCAAGGAGGAGTTTGGCGACATCATCGTCAAGCCGCTCTACGGCAACGGCGGCCATGGCGTCTTCCGCGTCCGCGAGGAAGACGAGAACCTCAACGCCCTCATCGAATTCTTCGCCTCCTTCGTGCGCGAGCCGCTGATGATCCAGCGCTACGTCCCGCAAGTGCGCCAGGGCGACAAGCGCATCATCCTTGTCGACGGCGAATTTGCCGGCGCCATCAACCGGGTGCCGGCCAAGGGCGAGGCGCGCTCCAACATGCATGTCGGCGGCCGCCCCGAAAAAACGACGCTCACGGCGCGCGAGCAGGAGATTTGCCGCCGCATCGGTCCCGAACTCAAGAAGCGCGGCCTCATCTTCACCGGCATCGATGTCATCGGCGATTTCATCACCGAGATCAACGTCACCTCGCCGACCGGCATCTGGGAGATCCGCCGCTTCGACGGCACCGACATCGCGGCCCTGATCTGGAACGCGATCGAAGCGAAGTCGCGCGAGCGCCGGTCATAACACGATGGCGAACGGCGCTGACGCCAAGACCCCGGACGCCGTTCTTGCCCAAGGTCTGCAGCAAGGTCTGAGCCTCCAACGCTCGGGCCGCCAGGCCGATGCCGAGCGCCTCTACCGCACGCTCGCGCAAACACATCCCGCGCACCCCGACGTGCTCCAGCTTCTCGGCCTTGCGCTCAAAGCCCAGGGTAAGTCGGCCGAAGCCGAAGACAATTTCAAACGCTCGCTGTCGATCAACGGCGCGCAGCCGCATGTCTGGAACAATCTCGGCAATCTGCTGCTCACCGCGCGCCGCGGCGACGAAGCGGTCGCGGCCTATCGCCAAGCCATCGCCCTCAACGCGAGCTACGCCGACGCCTGGATCGGTCTCGGTGAGGCGCTGACCTCGACAGGCGATCTCGCAGCCTCCGAAGAGGCATACCTCAGAGCGCGCACGCTCGAGCCGCAACGCGCCGCGGCGCAAATCGGCCTCGCCACGATCGCTGCCAAACGCGAAGACGAAGAGGGCGCCGAGAAAATCTTGCGCCAAGTGATCGCGCGCGATCCCAACAACGCCATCGCGCTCCACAATCTCGGCATTAGCCTCGCGCGCCGCGGTCTCGCGCCGGAAGCCCTGGCGCTGACCGAGCGTGCGGTGGCGCTTCGCCCTGGCCGCGCCGACATGATGGCGAGCCAAGCCTTCGCGCTGCAGCTCAAGGGCCAGTTCGATCAAGCGATAGCGCTCTACCGGCAAGCCGTCGCGCGCGACCCGCTCTACCTCCCTGCGCACGAGAATCTCTCGCGACTTCTCTGGTCGCTGGGTCGACACGACACCTTCGCCGCCGACCTCGATGCCGCAATCGCCCGCCACCCGGCATCGACCGCGCTCATTCTCACCAAGGCCAATCTGTTGGGTCATGCCGCTCGTTACGCCGAAGCGCGCGATGCCTATGCTCGCGCGCTCAAGCTCGCGCCCGGCGATCCCGTTGCGCACGACGGCGTCGCGCGCATGTCAGCCGAGCTCGGCGATGCGGCCCAAGCCGTCGAGCACCATCGCGCTGCGGTCGCAGGCGCCGGCAACGCCTCGACCCCGCGCGCCAACTACGGCCACACGCTCCTGCGTTTCGACGACGCGCAGGGCGCTATCAAGATGCTCGAGGAAGCGGTCGAATGTGATCCGGCCGACCAAAGCGCGCTCGGCATCCTCACGCTCGCGCTACGCGCCGCCAACGACCCGCGCGAGCATTGGCTCGCCGACTACGAGCGTCTCGCTAAGCCGATCGAAGTACCGGTGCCGCGCGGCTACGCGAGCATGCAAGCCTTCAACGCCGAGCTGAACCGCACGCTCGACGCGCTGCACGCAACCGAGGTCGAGCCTATCGATCAGACGCTGCGCAAGGGCACGCAGACTTTGGGCAGCCTCTTCGGCCGCCGCATCGAGATCGTCGATCGCCTGCGCGAGCGTTTCGACGAGGTCATCCGCGACTACATCGCCGGCCTCCCCGACGACGACAAGCACCCGTTCCTGCGCCGCAAATCGAGCGCCTTCCGTTATCGCACCTCATGGTCGTCGCGCCTGAAGAACTCAGGCTTCCATACCACGCACGTCCATCCCAAAGGCTGGATCTCGAGCGCTTACTACATCGCGCTCCCATCCGAAGTCGGTGATCCGCAAAAGAAGCACGGCTGGTTCACGCTTGGCGAACCGCCGTTCGATCTGCGCTGGAACGATCCCGTTCGCCGCTACATCCAACCGCACGAGGGCTCGCTCGTCCTCTTCCCCTCGTATTTCTACCACGGCACCGTGCCGTTCCATTCGCATACGAACCGCACCACCATCGCTTTCGACGTCGTCCCCACCGCTTAAATTGTAACGCTCTGTTTCAACAGAGGGCTGCCGCCAACCTTTGGCCCCATTCGAGCCCGCACATGCGCGCGAGCCGGGAGCACACACATGAGCGTCGCGCATATCTACACCGTTGCTTTCGCCGGCATCGAGGCGCGCGAAGTCGATGTGCAAGTGAAGATGACGCCGTCGGGGAATCACTACTTCAATCTCGTCGGTCTCGCGGACAAAGCCGTCGTTGAGAGCCGCGATCGCGTCCGCGCGGCCTTGAGCGCGATCGGCCTCGCGCTCCCGATCGCACGCATAACGGTCAATCTCGCGCCGGCCGATATGCCGAAAGAGGGTAGCCACTACGATCTACCGATTGCGCTTGGCGTGCTCGCGGCAATGGGCGTCATCCCGATGAGCGAGATGGCCGGCTACATCGCCTTGGGCGAGCTCTCGCTCGATGGTGCGATCGTGCCCGTCGCCGGCGTGCTTCCCGCCGCGATCAAGGCGCTCGAGGCTGACAAGGGATTCATCTGCCCTGCGTCGTCAGGTCCTGAGGCAGCATGGGCGGGCGGCTTGCAGGTTATTGCCGCGCCCAATCTCATCGCGCTCGTCAATCACCTCAAGGGTGCGCAGGTGCTTGCCGCGCCGACACCGAAACTCGCCGAGGAAACCGCGAAAGTGGCGGACCTGCGCGACGTCAAAGGCCAGGAGATAGCCAAGCGCGCGCTCGAGATCGCGGCCGCCGGCGGCCACAACATGCTCATGATCGGCCCGCCCGGCGCCGGCAAATCGATGCTCGCTGCACGATTGCCCGGTCTTCTCCCGCCGCTCGATGCACGCGAGGCACTCGAAGTTTCGATGATTCAAAGCCTCGCCGGAGAACTGAAGAACGGCGCGATCGGTCGCCGTCGCCCCTTCCGCGCGCCGCATCATTCCGCGAGCATGGCCGCGATGGTCGGCGGCGGCATCCGCGCCAGACCTGGAGAGGTCTCGCTCGCCCATCTCGGCGTCCTCTTCCTTGACGAGCTCCCCGAATTCCAGCGTCCGGTGCTCGACTCACTGCGCCAGCCGCTCGAGACCGGCGAGACGCTCGTCGCCCGTGCCAACGCGCATGTGCGCTACCCAAGCCGCGTCCAGCTCGTCTCCGCGATGAACCCATGTCGCTGCGGCCATCTCGCCGACCCGAGCCAAGCCTGCTCGCGCGTGCCGCGCTGTGCCCTCGATTATCAAGCGCGGCTCTCCGGTCCGCTCATCGACCGCATCGATCTGCACGTCGAGGTCAGCGCCGTCAGCGCGCAAGACCTAACCTTGCCGCCGCCGGCCGAAGGGACCGCGGAAGTCGCCGCCCGCGTCGCCACCGCGCGCCAAATCCAGCGCGCCCGCTACGAGGGCCAGAACATCCGCACCAACGCGGAGTGCGATGGTGAAATCTTGGAAGACGTCGCCCACCCAACAAGCGACGGCCTCACCCTCTTAGGCAAGGCCGTCGATACTCTGAAGTTATCCGCGCGCGGTTACCACCGCGTCCTCCGCGTCGCCCGCACCCTCGCCGACCTGGAGGCAACCGCCGTCGTCACCCGCGCCCACATCGCCGAGGCGCTGAGCTACCGCCGCCTGCACCTCGCATATTAGAGACGGTACGTGCAATTTGGCCGTCGTCTTTCTGTTTCGTTAAAGCTTGTCGCTTAGTTGTCGCGGACTATGAGTACCGTGACCGCGCTGCCGCCGCTCGGCGAACGTATCCCCGAGCGTAGCCCTTACCTCCACGATACCCGGTGGCTGATCAGCCTATGTGCGCGCGACCCAGAGATGGTGCTCCTAATGCGCCACCTCCATCGCCACCACAATGTCGTCAGTATTGCGGATTTGGATGCCGTGGGCTGGCGTGTAGTCAACACCTATCCCGGCCCAATATCGCCGGCAAAGCTGGATACCTTCTTCAAACGCCTCGGCAAGAAGCGAGCGGAAAGTCAGCCTGGCGGAAGCGCCAAAATCGTAGCCTTCACCGCTTTAAGACCCTAGCCCTTCCCGCGATGTCTGTTCGTAAGGCGGACAACTTGATTTCACCCAGGGCGACGAACGCGGCCTCGGCTTGATTGCAATGCTTGTCACGGGTGAATTTGCCGCCGTCGTTACGGCCGTTCGTCATCTCCACCTTTATAGCCTTTGGCAGACAATCTATTCCGGGCGCATCATCCGCCGTTTCCCTGTTCCGGATAGACGTATTCAAGGCCGTGGCAATAAGGTCTGCGTTCCTCCACGTCATCGCACGGCCCTGGAGAGCTTGTGCAATGAAGCTCTCGGCAACCCTATGAGTCGCTGTGCCGTTTTCATCGGGGTCGCGCACCAGGAGGCGTTGGCTGATTCCTTCAATGAGCTTTTTCTCCGAGTCCTTTAGGCGGCCTCGAAACATTGTGAAAAGGGCATACAAGGGTTCGGTGCCGACCAATTTGTAGATCGCTGGATGCAGGCTCACGTATTTGAATACGTCGAGACGCAGCGGCCTAAACGGTTGTCGCTTGCAAGCGATGGTCGTCGCATGAAGAACGATGCAGGCCTTGTCCAGGCGCATTGGGCCATTCCACGCGTGGGTGACTTGGGCGCCGTTACAGGCCGCCGCCCAATCTCCTCGGCGAAAGCTTCGCTTCCACGAAAGCGGAATTGTTGCGACTGCTTCGGGTAGCGCACAGCGCACGGCACTGAGCATCTCAAGCTCGCTGTCGAATCCGCATGCCAGCACGCATGCATGGACGAATTCACGGTAACCCTCGAGATGCGTCCAATGGAATTTCCCGCCCATCTCAATGAAGGCGGCTGTGTCCACACTGCCTGGTGCTCCGCGCAAAAGGTCGTCGAATTCTAACTCCAGCATCTGACGCCTTCACACCTCGTGCGCACCGATAGAATCGATGCGCTTCAAGTATGTGAGGTAGCGTTCGTCGGTAAACGATCGACCGGGCCAAATGAGGCAAATACCCCCAAAACAACAAACTGGACAACTAACTGCAGTCGCTTTTGCGGCGTTGCAATTGAGATTGCTTTCTCAATTGGCTCTCTGCTCTGCTGATTCGGTCTTATACAAAGATTGGGGACATGGCCGTGGGTAACGACATCTTGTGGCACTTGGTAGAGTTCGGGCTTCTCTTCGGCCTCTTGTCGAACATGCTGCAGAAGCTACTCCCCGAGGCGACCGCGCCTTATCTCCCCGTCGGAGGTGATGCCTTCAGCGAGGTGGCGATCATTTTGATGTTCGTGACCTTCTGCTACGGAGTGCACTCGTTTCTCGCCGCGTTGTGAGTCACGGCGGAACGGTACTGCTCCGTGGCCCGCACGCCTTGCGATCTCGAAGCCACCGCCGTCGTCCAGGTCCGCTCCGCGCATTCGTGGACTTCGTCAAGCAGCATCCGCCCGCCGAAAAAGGGGCACGTCAATGAGGCGTGCCCCAAACTGCAGCTGAGTCTTCCCGTCGATCAGTGCGACGGTGGCGGTGCCGTGGGTGGCGTCTCCGGCGTCGTCGGCCGCTCGTCGGGCATCGTTGGCGGCTCAGGTGACGTTGGCGCTGGCGTTCGCGCTTTGAGATCGCCCGGCGTCACTTCGCTGACGAGCACATTGCGGTCCGGCATGAACGTGAGCTTGCTGGCGTCGAGCCGCGTGTTGCCGCCACCTTGCGCGGTCATCATCACCGCGCTCGCCTTGCCGTTCGCATCGGTCTCGACTCGCGCGACTTCCCCGATCTTCTGCCCGTCCTTCGTTTCAATGGACGCCTTGGCGAGTGTCTGCTTCGGATTCGAGACCTCACCCAATGCAATCGCCCGCCCGGGCACGTTCGTTGTCGCCGGCGTCTGCATCGCCGCGCCACGCATCGATTGATCCGCCTTGGCGTCGTCGCCGGTACCATTCACGGGTGGCCGAGCGTTTGTCGGCCTGCCGCTCTTCGCCGCCGCTCTCCGCGGAGGCACCTGCGCTCGCGGCTTGATCCGGCGCCATTTGCGCACCGGATGACGGTTGAGCCGCGCTCTGTTGCGCCGACGTTTGCTTCGCTTGCTGCAAGCTCGCGAGGTTCAGTTCGCGCGTCTGCGCGGCCTGCGAATCAGCGGCCCGATGATGACGCTTCTTCGCCGCCTCAGCGGGCGCCGCCACCAACGCGATCGCACCGATCGCCAATCCGCACATCAGGAGGGTCTTTGTTGCCATGTCGCTATCTCCGTTGGCGATCCGCAAAAAACACATGCGGGACTCGCGGTTGCTTCCCCAGCGAGCAACGGTTCAACACCGGCTCCGTTCCGAAACGGCGCGACGTGCAATGCCGCATTAACCCGGAACCTCAAGTTCCGCAGAGGTTGCCGGAACGGCCGCAAACACCCGCCGTTCACGACTGAGGGAGACGAACATGCGCAAAAGCGCGGGGTATACGGAGGATTGAGTCATGAGGATTGCAGCAATGACGGGTGTAGCGCTCATCGCGCTTGGCCTCGCGGGCTGTGGCACCACGCCGGCTGACCGCACGATTTCTGGTGCAGGCATTGGCGCGGGCGTCGGCGCGCTCGGCGCGGCAGCGACCGGCGGCAGCGTGGGCACCGGCGCGGTTGTCGGTGGTGTTGTTGGCGGCGTGGTCGGTGCGACGACGTCGCCGGACGACGTCTATCTCGGCGAGCCGATCTGGAAGAAGCGCTGCGAAGAGCGCCGCCGCAACGGCGAGCGCGTCGACTGCTCGCACCCGCCGCGCCACTAAACACGACATGAAAGAGGCCGCGCGACCAAATCGGTCTGCGCGGCCTCGAGATTCTCATCCGCTCAGCGCGGATGACGGCATTACATGCCGGCTTTGATCTCGACCGTCACGGGCTTGCCCATGCCGTCGTTCTGCGTCCACTTCTCGCCGACCTTGTGGTTGCCTTGATAGTCACCGCAGGTCTCTTTCGGCGCCGGCGCATTGGCCGGAGCGCCGGCCGGCAGATCCGGCGTCGAGCAGTACTTGCCCTCCTTGATCGCCCACTTGCCGGTGAATTTCTGGCCCTTGGAGTCCTGGCCCGAGAAGGTGCCGTCCGCTTTGAACCACAGCTTCGTGGCCTCACCCTTGTCGTTAGTGGCGATCACGGTGTTGCCGTAGGTTTCAGCCATCGTGTCGGCCAGCGCCGTACCGGCGAAGCCAGCGGCCACGAGCGCGCTAAAACCCAGAAGCGCAAATTTACGCATGTCCCGAATTCCTCCCATGAAGAACCCCGGGCCGAACGGTCCGGGGCAGGGGCGCTTATAGCGACAAAACCGCCGGGTCGTGAAGGGAGTTAACGGAACGTCAACGCCCTCGATTCCACGTTAGCGCGACGGAAATTCGAAAGAACATTCGCGTGATCGTGCCCAGTCTCGCCCGCGTCTACCTGCTGGTGATTGCACTCGCCGCTGTCGCATTCGCGGCGGCGTTGTTTCTGCATGCGTCGATCCGTCTCGACCCGTTGGTCGCAGCGCTGCTCGCGCTTGCCGGTCTGGCAGTTCTTTTCACGGCCCTCATCGACGCGCTCTACCGGATCAAAGCGCTCGACGCCCGTTCGGGGGAGCTAGCGCGGGTCAAGCTCGAGCTCGAGACGACGGTGCGCGCTCTCCAACAGCGTCATCGCGAGCTGCAAGCGAGCGAGCAACGCTACCGCGGCCTCCTCGAAGCCCAAGGCGACGTCATCCTGCGCAAGACGCCCGACGGCCGCATGACGTTCGCCAATGACGCCTTCTGCAAAGTCTTCAACGTCGAGCGCGAGATGGTTTTGGGAAGACCCTTCTTTCCCGAAATGCATCCCGATGAGAAGGCGCCGCTGCTCGGCGGTCTCACCGGCCAAGGCGTGGCCCCGCGCGTTCGCTACGACCAGCGTCTCAAGACGATCCAAGGCTGGCGCTGGTTCGCGTGGGAGGACTACGTCATCCGCGCCGAGACCGGCCAGGTGACGGAGATCCAGAGCGTCGCCCGCGACATTACCGAGCAGAAGGACCTCGAGTCGGCACTACGTGAAGCGCGCGACAAGGCGGAAGAGGCCAACCGTGCCAAATCGATGTTCTTGGCCACGATGAGCCATGAAATCCGCACCCCAATGAACGGCGTCATCGGCATGGCCGGCCTTTTGATGGACACCAAGCTCGACCCCGAGCAACGCTCTTACGCCGAGGCGGTGCGTCAATCGGGCGAGGCGCTCCTCGACATCATCAACGACATCCTCGACTTCTCGAAGATCGAATCGGGCGCGATGCCGATGGAGGAGACGCCCTTCAACCCGCGCTCGCTCGTCGAGGGTGTCGCCGAGCTCTTGGCCCACCGCGCCTTCGAGAAGGGCATCGACATCGCCACTTACGCGCATCCGAGGCTGAACGGCCAGGTCATCGCCGACGAGGGCCGCGTGCGTCAGGTGCTGCTCAACCTCGTCGGCAACGCCGTCAAGTTCACTGACAATGGCGGCGTCCGCGTCATCGTCGTGCCCGACGCCGACCCGCGCTTCATCCGCTTCGAGGTCGCCGACAGTGGCATCGGCATTTCCGAGGACGCGCAGAAGCTTTCCAGCACAGTGGGATCCGAAGCTTGGAATTCACGTGACTTGAAGTCGCGGC
>JADMIO010888874.1_pt1 | contig 61169 bp, 65 predicted proteins | sample 8958161 | NCBI WGS metagenome assembly JADMIO01 (sample SAMN16585339, study PRJNA669376) | soil metagenome | isolation source: Crop rotation soil | place: USA: Cullars Rotation, Alabama | collected 2011
GCCGCGACTTCAAGTCACGTGAATTCCAAGCTTCGGATCCCACTGTGCTGGAAAGGCTATTCCCATACTGCTCTTGCCGTCCAGGGTCAGGCTGTCGCCGCCGGTCTTGCCCAGCTCGGCCACGGTGATGGTGGCGGCGCGGGCTTCTTCCACAATTCTCTGCGCTTCCGAAAAAGGCGCGGCAATCACATAGCGCGCCTGGTCTTCGCCGAACCAGAAGGGAATCGCCTCGGGCAATGCGGCCAGGCCGATGCTGGCGCCGATGCCGCGCGGCAAAGCCATTTCGGCAATCGCCACCAGCAAGCCGCCGTCGGATACGTCATGCACCGTATCAACGCGGCCCGCCTGGATCAGCTTGCGCACAAAGTCGCCATTCTTCCTTTCCAGACCCAGATCGACCTTGGGCGCGGCGCCTTCTTCCCGCCCTTCAATTTCGCGCAGGTAAATGGACTGGCCCAGATGGCCCCTGGTCTCGCCGATCACGATCACCACATCGCCGGCGCGCTTGAATCCGACCGTCGCCATTTTGGTGACGTCCTGCATCAGCCCGACGCCGCCGATTGCGGGCGTGGGCAAAATGCCTTCGCCATTGGTTTCGTTATACAGCGAGCAATTGCCGCCGATCACCGGGAAATCCAGCGCCCGGCAAGCGGCGCCGATGCCGTCGATCCCGGCCACGATCTCCCACATGATTTCGGGCTTTTGCGGATTGCCGTAGTTCAGATTGTCGGTGACGGCCAACGGCACCGCGCCCACCGCGGTCAGGTTGCGCCAGGCCTCGGCCACCGCCTGTTTGCCGCCTTCAAAGGGGTCGGGCCTGCAATAACGCGGCGTCACATCGGTGGTGATGGCCAGGGCCTTCTGGCTGCCATGCACCCGCACCACGGCGGCATCGCCGCCGGGCACCTGCACCGTATCGGCCATCACGGTATGGTCATACTGCTCCCACACCCAGCGGCGCGAGGCCATGTCGGGCGACGCCAGAATGGTCTTCAGCGAGGCCAGCACATTCTTGCTCTTGTCGTAAGCCGGTTCGCCGGTCAGCGGCTTGCGCTCGGTGTAAGGACGTTCATAGATGGGCGCGGCATCCGACAAAGCGGTGATGGGCATGTCGGCCTCCACTTTGCCCTTATGCTTGACCACCAGCCGATTGGTGTTGGTGGTGATGCCGATGACGGCGAAATCCAGCTCCCATTTCTTGAAGATGGCTTCGGCCTGGGCTTCGCGCCCCGGCTTGAGCACGGCCAGCATGCGCTCCTGGCTTTCCGACAGCATCATCTCATAAGCCGTCATATTGGCTTCGCGCTGCGGCACCTTGTCGAGATCGAGCTCGATGCCCGAGCCGCCCTTGTCGCCCATTTCGGCGGAGGAAGAGGTGAGGCCGGCCGCGCCCATGTCTTGAATGGCGATGATGGCGTCGGTGGCCATCAATTCCAAGCAGGCTTCCAGCAGCAGCTTTTCGGTGAAGGGATCGCCGACCTGCACCGTAGGCCGCTTTTCTTCGCTAGCATCGTCGAATTCGGCGCTCGCCATGGTGGCGCCGTGAATGCCGTCACGCCCGGTCTTGGAGCCGACATAGACCACCGGATTGCCCGCGCCCTTGGCGGCGGACAGGAAAATCTTGTCCTGGCGCGCCAGGCCGACGCACATGGCATTGACCAGGATGTTGCCGTTATAGCTTTTGTGAAAATTGACTTCGCCGCCCACCGTGGGCACGCCCATGCAATTGCCATAACCGCCGATGCCCGACACCACACCCGAAACCAAGTGGCGTGTTTTGGGATGCTCCGGCTCGCCGAAGCGCAGCGCATTCATCATGGCGATGGGACGCGCCCCCATGGTGAAGACGTCACGCATGATGCCACCCACGCCGGTCGCCGCGCCCTGATAGGGCTCGATGAAGCTGGGATGGTTATGGGATTCCATCTTGAAGATGGCGGCGTCGCCGTCGCCGATATCGATCACCCCGGCATTCTCGCCGGGTCCCTGGATCACCCAGGGTGCCTTGGTGGGAAGCTTTTTCAGGTGGGCGCGGGTGGATTTGTAGGAGCAATGCTCGCTCCACATCACGCTGAAAATGCCCAGCTCCAACATGGAGGGCTCGCGGCCCATCAATTTCAGGATGCGCGCATATTCCTCGTCCGAAAGCCCGTGCTCGCGGACCATCGCAGGTGTGATCGTTGTCATGAGAGGGTTTCGATCAGGCTGTGGAACAGGTTGCGGCCGTCGGTGCCGCCCAACACCTCGTCCACCACCCTCTCAGGATGGGGCATCAGGCCCAGCACATTGCGCTTTTCGCTCAGGATGCCGGCGATGTTGCGTGCCGAGCCGTTGGGATTTTCGCCCTTGGCATAGCGGAAGGCGACGCGGTTTTCGCCTTCCAGGCGGTTCAGCGTCTCTTCGTCGGCGAAATAGCTGCCTTCGCCATGGGCGACCGGAAAAGTGACGCGCTGGCCATGTTCATATTTGCGGGTGAAGCCGGATTGGGTTTCCTCGACTTCCAATCCCACCGGCTTGCAGACGAATTTCAGGCCTGCATTGCGCATCAGGGCTCCGGGCAGCATGTGGCTTTCGGTCAGAACCTGGAAGCCGTTGCACACGCCCAGCACCATGCCGCCCTTGTCGGCATGGGCCTTGACCGATTTCATCACCGCCGATTGGCTGGCCATGGCGCCACAGCGCAAGTAATCGCCATAGGAAAAACCGCCCGGCAGCACCACCAGATCCACATCCGGCAATTCGGTGTCCTGGTGCCACACCATATGTGGTGTCTTGCCGGTCATCTGCTCCAGCGCGACCTTGGCGTCGCGGTCGCAGTTGGAAGCGGGAAAGACGATGACGGCGGATTTCATGCGCGCTCCATTCCCTCTCCCCCCACGGGGGAGAGGGCAAGGGTAAGGGGGAAGGACAGGCATCGCCCCCTCACCCCAACCCTCTCCCCCGCTATGCGGGGGCGAGGGGGCTGACGGAGCAATATCTGCGCACTCATCCCTTCAACTCAATCTCGTACTTCTCAATCACGGTGTTGGCGAGCAGCTTTTCGCACATCGCCTTCAAATCGCTTTTGGCTTTTTCGGCGTCGCTGCCCGACAGTTCCAGGTCGATTACCTTGCCCTGGCGTACTTCGCCGACCGAGCCGAAGCCCAACCCGTTGAGGGCATGGCCGATGGCCTTGCCTTGCGGGTCCAGAACGCCGTTTTTGAGGGTGATGAAGACGCGGGCTTTCAAGGAACTGCTCACTGTACCAGTACGGGGCCTTTGTTCTCGCCTTGCACCGATTCGGGCATGATTCCCAAGCGCTTTGCGACTTCGCTATAGGCTTCGACCACCCCGCCCAGATCGCGCCGGAAACGGTCCTTGTCCAGCTTCTCGTTGGTGGTGACGTCCCACAGCCGGCAATTGTCCGGGCTGATCTCATCCGCCAGGACGATGCGCATATAGTCGTTTTCCCATAAGCGCCCGAATTCCAGCTTGAAATCCACCAATTTGATCCCAGCGCCCAAAAACAGGCCCGAGAGGAAGTCATTGACCCGGATGGTCAAATTCACGATGTCGTCCAGGTCTTGCGGCGAGGCCCAGCCGAAAGCGGTGATGTGCTCTTCGCTGACCCAGGGGTCCTGCAGCCCGTCATTCTTGTAATAATATTCGATGATGGAGCGGGGCAGGGCGGTGCCTTCCTCGATCCCCAGCCGCTTGGACATGGAGCCGGCGGCGACATTCCTCACCACCACTTCCAGCGGAATGATCTCGACTTCCTTGATCAGCTGCTCGCGCATGTTCAACCGGCGCACGAAGTGGGTCGGCACCCCGATGCCCTGCAGCTGGGTCATCAGATATTCGCTGATGCGGTTGTTGAGGACGCCCTTGCCCTCGATGGTGTCCTTTTTGGCGCCATTGCCGGCGGTGGCGTCGTCCTTGAAATATTGGATGACGGTGCCCGGCTCGGTGCCTTCGTAAAGGATTTTGGCCTTGCCTTCGTAGATGACGCGGCGGCGCTTCATGGAAATTGTCCTTGTAAAAAGGGCGGCTCCGCCCGCGGCCCCGTGGACCAGAAACTTACCGGATTGCGCAGGCGCGCCGCAATGTGGCCAAGTGCATACCCACATCCATATCGGGTCATGGCGCAATCTTGACAAGATGGCATGTCATGATCGGAAAATCGTTTGTTTACAGGGAGTTGAGAATGACCACCGGCATGGACGACCGCGGCAAGGCCTTTGAATCCAAATGGGCCCATGACGCGGAACTGCGCTTTAAGGTGGAGGCGCGGCGAAATCGCGCGCTGGGCCTGTGGGCGGCGGAGAAAAAAGGCCTTTCCGGCCAGGCGGCGGAAGACTTTGTCGGCAGCGTGATCGCCGCCGATTTCCAGGAAGCGGGCGACGAAGACGTCTTCCGCAAGCTGCGCAGCGAGCTGGACGCCTCGGTGTCCGATGCGGTGATCCGCGACAAGATGCGCGAATGCCTGGCGGCGGCGGTGGCGTCGGTCACCGCCAAATAGTCAGCCGTGGCGCAGCTTGGTCAGCGCCGCCTTGAAGCGGCGGGACAGCGGCACGTCCAGACTGCCCAGGCTGATTTCATAATCGCCTGACCCTTCCGGTTTGAGCGCGGTGACCCGCGCCGAATTGACCAGCCAGGAACGATGGGTGCGCACAAAGCCGCGTCCTTCCAGGTCGCTTTCCAGCGCCGAAAGCGGGCTTCGCATCAACAGGCGGCGGCCGTCCTGCAGCGCGAATTCGACATAATTGCCGGCCGAGGTGATGGCCAGGATTTCCGACAGCCGCACCCTGGTCAGCTTGGCGCCATCGCGGATATCAAAGGTCAGGCTCTGGCCGGGGGTCTGGATCAGCTGTTGCTGGCGCAACAAATGCCCGACAAGGGCAATGCCTCCCACGAACAGGCCGTATGCCAGCACGTCCTTGGGCAATTCGTAGAGAAAATTCTCGCCAAAGACATAGCGGCTGCCAAAGGCCCAGTAGGCGATCTTGCGCAAGGCGATAAAACCGCCGACATGCGCCAGGGCATAGGCCAGGGCGCCGGGAATGTGCAGCAGCAGGCGCCAGTGCGGCCTTCCCCGCAAGGGCGCCAGCAAGGAACAGACCCAGGCGATCCAGAAAAAGGCCAGAAGCGACAGCCAGCTCGATCCTTCCCAGATCAACGGCTCCAACAGACCCAATCGCGGCCTGTCATGCTGAATGGTGAGGACATTCAGCAGATTCACCACCCCCGCGAAGACGGCGGTGGCGGCATAGGCGTAGAAAAAGTTTCGCCGCCGCGTGCCGCTGGGTCCTAGCGGATCGCCGCTTATCCCAAGCCATTGCCAGATATCACCAATCCGGCGCGATGCATCCCCGGACACTTTTGCCGGGACTTGGGAGACATCAGGCTGCGACATGAGAAAGACGATAACGGATCGGGAGCGGGCAATGAAACGGGTTTTATGGGCGGTGGGAATCACGGCATTGGCGCTGACAAAAGCTCAGGCCGATACCGGCTGGTCCCAGTATGGCGGCGACCAGGGCGGGCAGCGGCATTCGACTGCAACCCAGATCACGCCCGGCAATGTGATGGGCTTGCGACAGGCCTGGAGCTATTCCACCGGCGCCCTGACGCGGCATGCCGGCTCTGTTTCCAAATCGGCGTTTGAAAACACCCCCATTCTGGCCGAAGGCAAGCTGCTGGTCTGTTCCGCCTTCCAGGAAGTCAGTGCGCTCGATCCGGGAACGGGGCGGCAAATCTGGCGCTTTGATCCGCACCTCTCCGATGACCGCAAACTCGATTATCCCAATAGCTTCAACTGCCGAGGGGTGGCCTATTGGAAAGGCGGCGACGGCAAGGGGCGGATCTATCTTGCCGCCAACAATCGCCGCCTCTATGCCCTGGACGCCGCCACCGGCAAGCCGGTCGAAAGTTTCGGCGAGCATGGCGCGGCAGTGATCGATGACAGCAAGCTCCGGCGCGAAGGCGAGATGCAATTTTCTTCCGCACCAATCGTGAGCCACGGCGTCGTGGTTGTCGGCTCCTCCATAGACGACAATCAGATGGTGGATGAAGCGCGCGGCACGGTGCACGCCTTCGACGCCATGACTGGTGCGCCGAAATGGAGTTTCGATCCGGTGCAGGGACAGGATGTGCGTGCCGGAGCGTCGAATGTCTGGGCGCCGATCTCCGCCGACGATGCGCGTGGGCTGGTCTATCTGCCGACCTCCAGCCCCAGCCCCGATTTCTGGGGCGGCTTCCGCACCGGGATGAGCAAATATTCCAATGCGGTGGTGGCGCTGAAAATCGAGACGGGCGAAGTCGCCTGGTCATTCCAGACCTCGCATCATGATGTCTGGGACTATGATGTGGCGTCGCAGCCGACCTTGGGGCGGGTGACTTACCGGGGCAGGACGGTGGATGCGGTGTTGCAGCCGACCAAGCAGGGTCTGCTGTTCACCCTGGACCGCGAAACCGGCCAGCCCATCATTCCGGTGGAAGAACGCAAGGTGCCGCAAGGCGCTGCACCGGGCGACAGGCTGTCACCGACCCAGCCGTTCCCGGTCGCACCGCAACCTTTGGCGCCCACGCATATCAACGCCGAGGATGCCTTTGGCCTGACCTTCTGGGATCGCGGCAAATGCCGCGCGATGATGGAAAGCGCGCGCAATGAAGGCATTTACACCCCGCCCAGCATCCAGGGCACCATCATCTATCCCTTCACCGGCGGCGGCACCAATTGGGGCGGACTGTCCTTCGATGCGGCGCGCAATATCGTGTTCGTCAATACCTCCAATGTGATGCACATGGTGACATTGATACCGGCCAAGGATATCGACGCCGTGCGCAAGGCCCATCCGCATGAGGAAATCTCGCGCAATCGCGGCGCGCCTTTCGGCATGTGGCGCCGGACCTTGTTGTCGCCATGGGGCCTGCCCTGCAATCCGCCGCCTTGGGGCAAGCTGCATGCCGTAGACATGCGGGATGGAAAAATCCTTTGGTCGGTGCCGCTCGGAACCACCGAAGACCTGGCGCCGTTCAGCCAGTATGTATTGGGCACGGCCGGCGTGCCCAATATGGGCGGTCCCATTTCCACCGCCAGCGGCCTGGTTTTCATCGGCGCGGCGATGGACAATTTTTTGCGCGCCTTCGATTCCAAGACCGGTGCTGAATTGTGGAAGGGACGGCTTCCGGCCGGCGGTCAGGCCACGCCCATGACCTATATGTGGAAGGGCAGGCAATATGTCGTCATTGCTGCCGGTGGACATGAAAAGCTGGGCAGCAAGCGCGGCGATCGGGTGATTGCCTTTGCCTTGCCGAATTAATCGAATACCCGCTTGAAAATCGTATCCACCGCCTTCAGGTGATAGCCCAGGTCGAACATCGCCTCCAGCTTGGCGGCAGGAAGCGCCTTGGAGACATCGGGATCGGCCTTGAGAAGGTCCAGAAGATTGCCTTCGCCATTCCAGGCGCGCATGGCGTTCTTCTGCACCAGGCGGTAGCTGTCCTCGCGCGCCAGGCCCGCCTGGGTCAGGGCCAACAAGACGCGTTGGCTGTGCACCAGGCCATGGGTGGCATCCAGATTCTTCTGCATGCGGTCGGGATAAACCACCAGCTTTTCGATCACCCCTGTCATGCGCGCCAAGGCGAAGTCCAAGGTGATGGTGGCATCGGGACCGATATAGCGTTCCACGGACGAGTGCGAGATATCGCGCTCATGCCATAGCGCCACATTCTCCATGGCCGGAATTGCGTAGCTTCTCACCATGCGCGCCAGGCCGGTGACATTTTCGGTCAGCACCGGGTTGCGCTTGTGCGGCATGGCGGATGAGCCCTTTTGGCCCGGCGAGAAATACTCCTCGGCCTCCAGCACTTCGGTGCGCTGCAGATGGCGAATTTCAATGGCCAGTCTTTCCAAGGAAGAGGCCACCACACCCAGGGCGGCGAAATAGGCGGCATGGCGGTCGCGTGGAATGACTTGGGTGGACACCGGCTCCACCGCCAGGCCCATGGCCTTGGCGACATGCTCTTCGACCTTGGGATCGATATTGGCGAAAGTCCCGACCGCGCCGGAAATGGCGCAGGTGGCGATTTCTGCCCGTGCCGTCACCAGGCGCGCCCGGGCGCGGCTGAATTCGGCATAATAGGTCGCCAGCTTGACCCCGAAGGTGGTGGGCTCGGCATGGATGCCATGGCTGCGCCCGATAGTCGGCGTCATCTTGTATTCGAAAGCGCGTTTCTTGAGCGCCGCCAGCAAGGCGTCGGTATCTTCGATCAACAGGTCGGCGGCGCGGGCCAGCTGCACATTCAGGCAGGTGTCCAGCACATCCGAGGAGGTCATACCCTGATGCACAAAGCGCGCTTCCGGTCCCACAATCTCCGACAGATGGGTGAGGAAGGCGATCACGTCATGCTTGACCTCGCGCTCGATCTCATCGATCCGCGCCACGTCGAACTTGGCGTCCTTGCCCTTTTCCCAGACCTTCTTCGCGGCTTCCTTCGGCACCACGCCCAGTTCCGCCAATGCGTCGGTGGCGTGCGCCTCGATCTCGAACCAGATGCGGAATTTGGTTTCGGGCGACCAGATGGAAACCATCTTGTCGCGGGCATAGCGGGGGATCATGGAGAAACCGTCTGTGAGTTACCGTTGCTTCTAGCGCGGAAGCGGGACGCGGGAAAGGCCTGATTTCTACAGCAATCCCAAAGACTTGAAGCTGGCATGGCCGCCGCGCCCAATCACCAGATGGTCATGAACGGCAATCGAAAGCGCCTTGGCGGCGCCGGCGATCTCCCGCGTCATGGCGATGTCGGTCTTGGAGGGGGTGGGATCGCCGCTGGGATGATTGTGCACCAGGATGATGGAGGAGGCACCCAGCTCCAGCGCCCGCTTGATGATCTCGCGCGGATAAACGGGCGTGTGGTCGACGGTGCCGCGATTTTGCACTTCATCGGCGATCAGATGGTTTTTGCGATCCAGGAACAGGACGCGGAATTCCTCCTTTTCGGAACGCGCCATCGCCGCCGTGCAATAGTCCAGCAGCGCAGCCCAGGACGATAGCGCCGGCCGGCCCAGCACCTTGGTTTTCGCCAGCCGCTGGGCGGCGGCTTCCACGATCTTGAGATGCGTGGCGACGCTTTCCCCAACGCCGGGAATTTCCAGCAAACGCTCGCGCGGCGCCGCGATCACTTCGGCAAAAGAACCGAAACGCTTGAGCAACGCCTTGGCCAAGGGCTTGGTATCGCGCCGGGGAATGGCGGCGAACAGGGTCATTTCCAGCAATTCATAATCGGGCATGGCCTCGGCGCCGGCTTTGAGGAAACGCGCGCGCAAGCGTTCGCGATGACCGGCTGCGTCTGTATCGGTGGAATCGTCTGACACTATTTTCCCGCGTCCGCCGCCAGCTCCAGCGCCGCGCCGATGATTTGGCTTTCCGCGCATCCCGGCTTCAACCGCGAGCTGATGACTTGAAAGGTCAGCCGTGTGTTGGCCGCGTCGGAGTAGATATAGCCGGAATTGGCCGCGCCATTGGCCAGGGTCGTCATCATCGCTCTGCGGTTGGGCATGCGGTCCCGCAAATTGCGCCAGATGTCGTTATAGACCTCGCCGTTCACGCCCACGATGTCGATATCGCCGATGCGCAAAAGGCCCACCCTTATGTTCACGGGTGCGCCGTCCTTATATGGCGGCAGAACGCCCTGCCGGGCCGATTCATCGATACGATCGCGGCCGGGACAGGTGAGATGCCGCTCGCCCGCCACTATCGCGGCGTTTCCTGCGACAACCGGCATGCGGTTCTTCATCACATCGAGCGCGGATTCACCGATGAGGGTGCCCATGGCCGAGACCATGCGGTCGTCGGTATCGATGGCGGCCTTGTAAGCGGCCATTTCTTCCGGCTTGAGGGGAATCTTATACTGCGCCGTGGCGTCGGCATTGCCGTTGAGACGCCGGGCCGAAATTTCCCAGGGCGACAGCGCGCCATAATGTTCGTCGCCGCGTCCCTCCATGCGGGTGCGGAGGCCCGCCAATTTCTGCATCGGCGCCACCAGCAGGGGATTCTGGTCGCCGGAGGCGCCTTGGGCGAAGATCGCAACAGTCTTGCCGTCATAGCGCCGCTCCAGATAGCGCGAGGCTTCGCCGGGGAAATCCGCGCTTAACACCCCGGTCAGATAGAAGTCGATCGGATGCATGGCGTAGTTCATATAAAAGCCGATCGGCAGATTGTCGGCGCCGATCACCGCCACCACCGACAAAGTCTTGTCGGACGGCGCTTCCCGGTTGACGCCCTGCATCCAATTGTTCTCAGGCGCATCGCGATTGACATTGAGATGCACTTCGGTGGTGCCAAAGCCGATGCGCGCCGGCGCCATTTTGCCATTGGCCTCGGTGATCGCTTTCACCACCGCTTCGGCGACGTCTTTGTTGCTGGGCGATCCGCCGGAAAGCCCGCCGCTGGCGCCGCTATGGGTGTGGGTGGCCGAGATCACGAAATTCTGCTGCGGGCAGTTGATCGCCTGGGCGGCGCGGGGCAGCGCATCCTGGATCATGTCGTTGCGCGCCCCGCCCTGGTCCATCCCCACCAGCACGCCGCAGCCGCCGCTTTTGTTCCTGATCACAATGGCGCGCACATAGAGATGATCGCGGATCGTGTCCCCGGGCGGCATGGCGCTCTGCGGCGGGGTGATGTCGATGCGGGCGGCGCCCGCCATCAGATCAGAGGCGGTGGGCGCGGCGGCGGCCATTGCCGGCGCGAGCAGAAATAGCGCTACCAAGGCACGATAAGACATGAAGCCCCCAACTTGGTTTTGTTATCAGGCTTTACGCAAACGCTTCAGAGATAGGGCGGCTTGTGCAGGCCCTTGGGCGAGAGGGTGAAAATCTCCACGCCCGTCTCCGTCACGCCCACGGAATGCTCGAATTGCGCCGATAGCGAGCGGTCACGCGTCACCGCGGTCCAGCCGTCGCTCAGCACTTTCACGCCAAAGCCGCCCAGATTGATCATCGGCTCGATGGTGAAAAACATGCCGGGCTTCAGCGCGATGCCGCCGCCGGGCTTGCCGTAATGCACGATATTGGGCAGGGCATGAAACACCTTGCCCAAGCCATGGCCGCAAAAGTCGCGCACCACGGCGCATTTCTCCTGGCCTTCGGCAAAGGATTGAATGGCATGGCCGATATCGCCGGTGGTGGCGCCGGGCTTCACCGCGGCGATGCCGCGCATCATGGCATCATAGGTGATCTCGACCAGCCGCTCGGCTTTGCGCTTGACCTCGCCCACCGGATACATCCGGCTGGTATCGCCATGCCAGCCATCGAGAATAACGGTGACGTCGATATTGACGATGTCGCCATCGCGCAGGGGCTTGTCGTTGGGGATGCCGTGGCACACGACATGATTGATGGAGGTGCAGACGGTGTGGCGATAACCGCGATAGCCCAGGCAGGCGGGAACGGCGCCATGGGCGATGATGTAGTCATAAGCCACCTTGTCCAGGGCGGCGGTGGTGACCCCGGGCTTCACCAAGGGCACCAGCAGGTCCAGAACCTCGGCCGCCAGCCGGCCGGCCCGGCGCATGCCTTCGAAATCCCCCGCCTCATGCAGGGTGACGGCGAAATGGGCCTTGCGGGCGGCTTCAAAAATCTCGGACTGGGGTACGATGGTCATGGTCCCAGGTAATATAAAGGGCCTAAGCGACAAAACCAAACAGGAACCTGATGCGTAAAAGTGCGGCAGTTCTGGTGATCGGCGACGAGATCCTGTCCGGGCGCACCCAGGATACCAATAGCAACACCATCGCCCGGTTCCTCGCCTCGTTGGGCATCGATCTTAAGGAAGTCCGGATTGTGGGGGATGTGGAGGCCGAGATCGTCGCGGCTCTCAATGCCCTGCGCGCCGCTTACGATTATGTCTTCACCACCGGAGGCATCGGCCCCACCCATGACGACATCACCGCCGATGCGGTCGCCGCCGCCTTTGGTGTGGGCATCGGCTATCACCCGCAAGCCTATGCTTTGCTGGAAGCGCGTTATCCGCCGGGCGAATTCAACGACATGCGCAAACGCATGGCCCGTATTCCAGACGGCGCCAGTCTGGTGGCCAATCCGGTATCCGGGGCGCCGGGATTCCATATCGGCAATGTCTATGTGATGGCGGGCGTGCCCATGGTGATGCGCGCCATGCTGGAACAGATCGCGCCGGAGCTGCCGCGCGGGCGCGCCGTGATTAGTGTCACGGTGGAGGCCAATCTCCCGGAAGGCACCATCGCGCCGGGACTGGCGCAATTGCAAAAAGATCATCCAGAAGTGGCGATCGGTTCCTATCCTTTTTACCGGGAAGGCACGGCCAAGCCGTTCGGGGCGCAGTTGGTGGTGCGCGGACGGGACGGCGAAGCGGTGGAACGTACCGTGCTGGCACTTGAAGACATTTTGCGAAAATTGGGTGCTGCACCGCAGCGCATAAATCCGGCTGACAGTTCATCACAGAAGTGACAGGCTTCCCCCAATCAAAACACCAAGGGGGAATTCCAGATGGATATCAAGAAACGTGATTTTCTTTTCGGCGCGGGCGTGGCGGCCACGGCGGCGGCCACCGGGGCCTTGGCCCAACCCACGCGCAATCCCGACGGCGGCTATCCGCCCGGGGTTCCCAAGGCCACCGGCCGCAGCATGCTGGACAGCCCGCATTATATCGGCACCGCCAGCAAGGGTTATGGCTTCAAGGCGAACTGGGCTCGTACCCTGCCGATGGTCCCCTCCGTCGATCCCAACTACAAGCCGCGCCGCATCAACAAGGCGATCGAGCTGTGGGAAGACAATCAGGTCGTCGCCTATGCCGAATTCGGTGCCTCCGGCGCGCCGGATACTTACGAAGAAGGCAAGCGCATGGCCAAGACCTATTGCGATGCCATCAACTACGAAATGGAGAATGACAGCTTCAACTTCGACGGCTTGCGCAACTTCATGCAAGGTTTGGTGGATGGCGGTCCCACGCCGTCCGGCCACCGCACCCCGATGGTGTTTGTCACCCTGCCGGCCTGGGGCTTTGACGGCCCCTCGATGCGCGCCAATGTCTGGCAGATCGCCCAGGCGCTGGCGGCGGGCGCGCATGGCTGCCTGATCTGCGAAATGGAATCGCCGGAAGCCGCCGAAATCGCCATCGCTGGCGGGCGCTACAAATGGACCTGGCCGGGCGTGCCGGAATTACCCATTGAAGGGGTGCGGGGCGCCGGCAGCCAGTCTTTCGCCGCGCATATCTGGGGCATCAGCCCGGCCGAATATCTGCGCGTCGCCGATGTCTGGCCGCACAATCCCAAGGGCGAAATCACCATGGGCTTCAAGCTGGAGAACCGCCGCTCCGCCATGGCGGCCGAGCAACTGATGGCGGTGCGCGGCCTTGCCTTTGCCGAGCCCGGTCCCAGCGACAATGGCTGGTCGCATCTGGGCTGGGATGCGATCCGTGGCGATCTCACCCAGGCGCAACGCGCCGCCTTGCCGGCGTCCAGGCGGTTGGAAGATTCCCTGGAACGCATTCGGCTGGCGGCCAAGGCGAACAATGTCAAATGGCTGGGCAATGGCCCGCCCGGCGCCACCCCGCAGCAGGAGATCGATCAGGGAAGGCGCATGGGTCCTGCGGGGAATGAAGAGCGCGTGCAAGCGGATCGACTCTATACCAAGCGCAAAATGCCGTATTGATCCGACATGTCCTGGCCGGCCTCCGGGCCGGCCAGGACATAGGAGTTTATTCGAGCTTCAACGCCTTCGCCGCGGTGGTGAAAGCAGTCTGGGCATCCTTGTTATCGGCAAAGGCCTTGCGGGCGGAGACCAGCGCCTGCTGGGCCTTTTCCTTTTCGCCCAGCACGGTATAGGCGCGCATCAGCCGGACCCAGCCCAGCGCGTCATTGGGATCGGCTTTCAACCGCGCCGCCAGCATCTCCACCATGGCGCGGGGATTGGGGGCGCCGCCGGGCCCCACGGATTGCGAAGTCAGAACCGCAATCCGGTCCACCAATATCTGATGCAGCGGCGCGGTCACCGGAATGTCGGCGAGCAGGCTCTGCCATAGCTGGATCGCACCGGCATTGTCTTTGCGATCCGCCTTGGCCAGCCCCAGATAGAAGCGCGCCGGTGCGCTGGTTGGATCGATCGCCAGTGCGGCGGCAAAGGCTTTCTCGGCGTCGGGCGGTACGCTGCCGCCGCTGGCTGCCACCAGTGCCTCGCCATAGGCGGCGTCCAGACCGGCATCGCCGCGTCCAGTCAGCTCGATCACCTTGGCAAAGGCTTTGGCGGCATCGCGCGGATCCCTGGCGGCCATATAGGCATCGCCCAGATAACGCCAGGCGCGGGCATCATTGGGATATTGCCGCACACGCTGGATCAGGAACGGAATCAAGCCGCTGACTTCGCGCGTGTCCAAGCCGCTGGCCTCGCGCTGCGCCAAATGCGGGCGGCCCAGGAGATAATAGGTGCCGCCGCCCAACCCGATGATGAAAAGCGCCAGCGCCGCCAGCAGCAAATACCGCGTCCTGGCCTTCTCAATGCGAAACAGCGGTATCGCCGCAAAGATCACGGCGAGGACAGCCACCAGGGAAAAACCGATGTAAGGAAGATTCGACGTGATGACGCTAAGCGTCCACGCGTAAGCGTAAGCTAGGGATTCGCTCACTTCTTGCCTCTATACTTGTTGCGCACCAAAGCCACGATCATGCCGCGTATGGTGCGCGCCTCCTGATCGGTGAGGCCGGACCGCATGATCATGGCGCGGATATTGCGTACCATGGTTTCGCGCTTGGCGGGAGGAAAGAGAAATTCCGCGGCATCCAGCTCCCGCTCCAAATGCTCGAACAGGCCGGTCAGTTCGGCGCGGCTGGCGGGAACCGCTATTGTGGAGCGGGTGCGAACGGCAGGGGTGCTATCGGCCGATTTCAGCCATTCATAGCCCAACAGCAACACCGCCTGGCCCAGATTTAGGGAAGAAAATTCGGCGGTCGGGATGGTGATCACCGTGTCGCACAGGCTCATTTCGTCATTGTCCAGCCCGGCACGCTCGCCGCCGAACAGGATGGCGGTGCGGGCGCCCGCCTGGGATGCAGCCCGCAAGCGGCGGGCGGCCGCCTCGGGGGTGTGGATTTCCTTCAGGATGTCGCGGTCGCGCGCCGTGGTTGCCAGTACCAGATTGAAGGGGGCCAGCGCTTCGGCAGCGGTGGGATAGAGTTTGGCATTTTCCAATATGTCGGCCGAGCCGCTGGCCAGGACCTGCGCCCGGTCATTGGGCCATTCGAATTTGGGCGCGATCAGGATCAATTCCGACAGGCCAAAATTCTTCATCGCCCGGGCGGCGGCCCCGACATTTTCCCCCATCTGGGGCTGGGACAGGATGACGGCGGGGGCGGTCATTTTGCGCTTTGACGGGCCTTATTGGGCGGGCTAAACGAGGCCCTATAGCCCCTCCCGTTCCAATTATCGAGGACTTGTCATGGAAAAGATCAAGGTCGCCAATCCGGTCGTCGAGCTGGACGGGGACGAGATGACCCGCATCATCTGGGACCTGATCAAGAAGAAGCTGGTCCTGCCCTATCTGGATGTGGACCTGCATTATTACGACCTTTCCATCGAGCATCGCGACAAGACCGACGACAAGGTCACGGTCGAGGCGGCCGAGGCGATCAAGAAATATGGCGTGGGCGTGAAGTGCGCCACCATCACCCCCGACGAGGCGCGGGTGGAGGAATTCAAGCTCAAGAAAATGTGGAAGTCGCCCAATGGCACCATCCGCAACATCCTGGGCGGGGTGATCTTCCGCGAGCCCATCATCTGCAAGAATGTGCCGCGCCTGGTGCCCGGCTGGACCCAGCCCATCGTGGTCGGCCGTCATGCCTTCGGCGACCAGTACCGCGCCACCGATTTCGTTTTCCCCGGCAAGGGCACCTTGACCATCAAATTCGTCGGCGAAGACGGCAAGACCATCGAGCATGAAGTGTTCAAGGCGCCCGGCGGCGGCGTCGCCATGGCGATGTACAATCTGGATGAGTCGATCCGGGAGTTCGCCCGTGCCTCGCTGAATTATGGGTTGGCGCGCAAATATCCGGTCTATCTGTCGACCAAAAACACGATTCTGAAAGCCTATGACGGCCGCTTCAAGGACCTGTTCCAGGAAATCTATGACAGCGAATTCAAGTCCAAGTTCGAAGCCCTGGGCATCGTGTACGAACACCGCCTGATCGACGACATGGTGGCGTCCGCCTTGAAGTGGAGCGGCGGCTATGTCTGGGCCTGCAAGAATTACGATGGCGATGTGCAGTCCGACACGGTGGCGCAGGGCTTTGGTTCCCTGGGCCTGATGACCAGCGTGCTGTTCACCCCCGACGGCAAGACGGTGGAAGCCGAAGCCGCGCATGGCACCGTGACCCGCCATTACCGCGAACATCAGAAGGGCAAGTCGACCTCGACCAATTCCATCGCCTCGATCTTTGCCTGGACCCGTGGCCTCGCGCATCGCGCCAAGCTGGATAACAACGACAAGCTGGCCAAGTTCGCCTCGACCATGGAGAAGGTCTGTGTCGACACGGTCGAACAGGGCTTCATGACCAAGGATCTGGCGCTGCTGGTCGGCCCGGATCAGAAGTGGCTCACGACCGAAGGCTTCCTCGATAAAGTCGATGAAAACTTGAAGAAAGCCATGGCGTAGTCTTCATCGCAGAAATAAAAAGGGCGCGCTCGCAAGAGCGCGCCCTTTTTCTTTCACGCTGAACTACTCAGCCGCGTTTCTTGATGCCCGCTTCTGCTCGTACATCGCCTGGTCGGCACGCGCCATGGCCAGATCGGGATTGTCGCCGGACTTCAGCTCAAACGCGCCATAGGCGAAGCTCACGGGAATGACATTGCCGTTCCATTTGGTGGGCGATGATTCCAGCGCCTTGGCCAATGAGTCGGCTTTCTTCTGGGCCTGTTCCTGATTGGCATGGCTCAGCAGCACGCCGAATTCGTCGCCGCCCAGCCGTCCCACGCAATCGCTTTCGCGCACATGGGCGGTGAGCACTTGGGTGAAATGCGCCAGCACCGCATCCCCCGCGGCATGGCCAAACGTGTCGTTGGTCTTTTTCAAGTGATTGAGGTCGAAATAGATCAGCGATGCCGGTGTGTTGTAGCGGTCGGTGAAGGAAATATAGCGCGTCAGCTCGCGCACAAAGGCGCGGCGGTTGAGCAAGGGTAGCATGCCGTCCTGATCGGCGGTCTTTTCCACTTCATCCAGGCGGGCGCGAGTCTGGCTGAGCTCGCGGCGCAGCGTGTCGACTTCGCTCATCAATCCCATGATGGCGTCGCGCACCTTTGGCGTGAATTCGGACTCGGGGATTCCCAGCACCGAGGCGGCGGGGGCGACCCCTTCCAGGCTCGCGCTGGCGGTACCTTCGACCCGGCGAGCATAGGCGGCCTGGGCCACCGAGCGGGTCGCACGTAAGGGGGTGTTGCGTTCTACTTTCATACCGACCGCCAATTCTTGGCACCGGAAAACTAGCTTTCCGGTGCTTAACAATGGATTGACGACCCCCAACAAATGGTTAACGCCGGCTAAGACTGCTCTTTCCTTGGCCTTTTTGGTGCCTATACTGCGCCGCTTCGAAAAGGGGCCGGCATGGCGCATCGAAGCAAAGCTTCCAGACCGGTGGTTGGAATCATCATGGGCAGCCAGTCCGACTGGACGACCATGCAGGCGTGCGCCCATATGCTGGACACGCTCAAGATAAGCCATGAGACCCGAATCGTCTCGGCGCACCGTACCCCCGACCGCATGGCACTCTATGCCAAGGAGGCCGAGGAACGCGGCCTGAAGGTGATTATCGCCGGCGCAGGCGGGGCGGCGCATCTGCCGGGGATGGTGGCGTCCATGACCACCTTGCCGGTGTTGGGGGTGCCGGTGCAGAGCCGGGCCCTTAAGGGGCTGGATTCGCTTCTGTCCATCGCCCAGATGCCGGGCGGCGTGCCGGTGGCCACCTTTGCCATCGGCGAGGCGGGCGCCAAGAATGCCGGCTTGCATGCCGCCGCCATCCTGGGCCTGTCGGATCTGGGGGTGAAAAGGCGGCTGGATGCCTGGCGCGACAAACAGACCCGTTCGGTCGCCAAAAGCCCAAAATGAAAAGCCGTAACACGCCGGTTGCTCCCGGCGGCACCATTGGCATTGTCGGCGGCGGACAGTTGGGCCGCATGCTGGCGTTGGCGGCGGCGCGGTTGGGGCTGAAAAGCTGCATCTACAATGATGCGCCGGATGCGCCCGCCTTCCAGGTGACACAGCAATCCCTGGTCGCGCCGTATGACGATCTCAACATGCTGGCGGCCTTCGGGGATGCCTGCGATGTGGTGACCTTCGAGTTCGAAAACCTTCCGGCCCATGCCATCGCCCATCTGGCCGAGCATGTGACGGTGCGCCCGGGCGCCCATGCCTTGGCCATGACCCAGGACCGGCTGACGGAAAAGACCTTTGTCGAAAGACTGGGATTGAAAACCGCACCCTTCTTTGAAGTGTCTTCGACCCAGCAGGCGCGTGAGGCCTTTGGCAAGCTGAACGGCAAGGCGATCCTGAAAACCCGCCGCTTTGGCTATGACGGCAAGGGCCAGGCGAAAGTGGCCAGTGCCGAGGACGCCGCCAAAGCGTTTGAAAGCTTCAAGGGCGCGCCCTGCATCCTGGAAGGCTTTGTGGATTTTTCCTATGAGGCTTCGGTGGTGGCGGCGCGGAGCAAGGATGGGGGTTTTGCCGCTTACGATCCGCCGGAGAATGAGCACGAGAATCATATCCTGCGCCGCTCCACCGTGCCGTCGCGCCTTAGCGTCAAGCAGATTGAGAATGCCAAGCTTATTGCCAAGACGATCGGTGACGCGCTGGACTATGCCGGCGTCTTTGCGGTTGAGCTGTTCGTCGGCGCTGGTGGCGAATTGCTGGTCAATGAGATCGCGCCCCGGGTGCACAATACCGGCCATTGGACCATCGAGGCTTGCCAGTGTTCCCAGTTCGAGCAGCATATCCGCGCCGTGGCGGGCTGGCCTTTGGGCGATCCCACCCGCCACGCCGATGCGGTGATGGAGAATATCATCGGCGCCGAGGCCGACGCCTGGCAGGCTCTTGCCTCCAGCGGGGCGGTGCACCTTTATGGCAAGTCCGAAAGCCGTCCCGGACGCAAGATGGGGCATGTGACCCGGCTTAAGCCGCGCAGCTAAAAGGAAGCAGCCATGAAGCACGCACTGATCGGCCTTGCCTTTCTGATGGCGGTACCGGCCTGGGGCCAGGAGGCCACGCCCCCCGTCCAAAGCGAGGTGGCGGCCAAATATTCCATCAAAACCAGCAAGCTGGGCGAATTGCTCAACAATCCCCAGACCAAGGCGATCTTCGAGAAATACTTCCCCGAGGTGGTCAATCACCCGCAGATAGACCAAGGCTTGGACTTGACCCTGCCGGATGTTGTGCAGTATTTGCCCGACGTCGTGACGCCGGAAAAGCTCGCGGCGATGGACAGCGAACTCAAAGCGATACCGTGATCCTGAAGACCAAGCGCAGCAAGAAGACCAAGACCCCCACCGGATGTGGGGCTGGGATCGCGCGCGCTTAACAAACAAGCCAAGCCGAACACCCAAGCCCCGCTCCAAACCCGGACGGGGCTTTTTGATTTTGCGGAGTCAGAGATGAAGAACAAGAATGTCGCCATTGTCGGAGCTACGGGCGCGGTGGGGCGGGAATTTGTCGGCTGTCTGGAGAGCCGTGGCCTTCCGCTGGCTTCGCTCAAGCTGCTGGCCTCGGCACGGTCGGCGGGCAAGACCCAGACTTTTCGCGGCCGGGAATTGGTCATCGAAGAGCTGACCGAACAGGCTTTTGACGGCGTCGACATCGCCTTGTTCTCGGCAGGCAGCGGCATCTCCAAGCAATATGCCCCCATCGCGGTGAAAGCCGGCGCGGTGGTGGTGGACAATTCCAGCGCTTTCCGCGCCGATCCCGCCATTCCCCTGGTGATCCCGGAAATCAATGCCAGGCGCATCAAGGATCACAAGGGCATCATCGCCAATCCCAATTGCTCGGCGATCACCACCCTTGTGCCGCTCTGGCCTGTTCACCAAGTCAATCCGGTCAAGCGGCTGATCGTCTCCACCTATCAGGCGGCGTCGGGCGGCGGCGCGGCCTTGATGGAAGAGCTCGAGCTTTCCACCCGCGCCTATCTGGACGGCAAGGATTATCCGCCCAAGGTGGTCAAGTATCCTTATGCCTTCAACGTCTTCAGCCATAACACGGCCATCGACATGGCCACCGGCTATAACGATGAAGAAACCAAGGTGATCAAGGAGAGCAAGAAGATCTTCGAGGACGACAAGATCGCCATCAGCGCCACCTGCATCCGGGTGCCTGTGCTGCGCGCCCATTCGGTGTCCATGACCTTTGAGTGCGAGCGTCCGATTACGCCGGAGGAAGTAAAGGCGCTGCTGGCCAAGGCGCCCGGCGTCAAGCTGGTGGACGATTGGGCCAACAATTATTTCCCCATGCCCAGGGACGCGTCGGGCCAAGGTGACGTGATGGCGGGCCGCGTCCGCAAGGACCTTTCGGATCCGTCCGGCAAGTCGATCAGCATGTTTGTGGTGGCGGATCAGCTTCTCAAAGGCGCGGCGTTGAATGCCGTGCAGATAGCGGAATTGCTCTAAGCGTCAGCGATATCCCCCTCACCCTCGCGCACGCTGGCGCGCGCGCTCTTCCCTCTCCCCCATCGGGGGAGAGGGCAAGGACGCGAAGCGGCCGCGGGTGAGGGGGACTATTTTGCCTTCGGCTTCGCCCAGTCGGCAAATGCCGGGAAGTTCGACAGGGCTTCCTTGGCCTTGGCCTTGAACTTCTCGAACTGCATCACATTCTCGATGCGGGCGGCGAGAAATTCGTCCGTGGGTTTTTCGTCCGCGCTGGTGTCGTTGAACCAGCGCATGGCGGTGGAACCGTAAACCCCGGCGAGAATGCCGCGCTTGGTGTAGAAATTGAAATCAGTGGAGGTGTCGCCGGCGGCGCGCCACATCGCATCCACTGTGCGGTACATCAGCTTGGCGCCAAGCGCGGCATGCATGGGCAGCGACAACATCGCCGCGGCGCGGCGCGCCGCCTCCTTGTGCGGCTTGAGGATGGCGAGCCTGGCCTTCACCGCGGCGGCGATGCGCTCGCGAATCTTCATCGCCTTGAGGTCCATCGCGCCCAGCCGCTTTTCCATCTCGGCATCGGCCCAGTTGGAATAGAATTCGATCAGGCTGATGGCGCCATTCTCAAACAACCGCCCCAACTCGGCTTTGGAGACGCCGGCCTCCGCACCGGCCTGTTGCAACATGGTGTCGGTGAAGCCGTCAAAAGCGGCATGGGGCAGGGCGGCCGCCAGAACCGCCGCGCGCAGCTCTTGATCGTCGCGCTTGTCTTTGCCTGCCGCCGCTGTTTCCGGCTGTGCTTCAGCCTTGGGCGCGGGCTTCTTGCGCGGTTTTTTTGGCCCTTCGGTCATGACGCCACCTGGAAGTGACGGATCTCGGATTCAAAAATCAGCCGCGAAAGATCGCTCATCCGCGAGGTATAGAGCCGGCCATCCAGGTGATCGCATTCATGCTGCACCACCCGGGCATGAAAGCCGCGTGCCACACGCTCGATGGTTTCGCCATTTAGCCCCAACCCCCGGTAGCGGATATGGGCGGGGCGTTCGACCCAGCCCCGCAAGCCGGGCACCGACAGACAACCTTCCCAGCCACCCTCCAGACCGGGGTCCAGTATCTCGATTTCGGGATTGATCAGCACGGTCAGGGGGGCGGTGTGGTCGAACCGCTCCGCATCGGCCAGGCCGGGATCGGCGCGCCCGTCGGGGGCCTGGAACACCACCAGCCGCAAGGGAACATGGACCTGGGGGGCAGCCAGTCCTGCCCCATTCGCGTCCAGCATGGTTTCCACCATGTCATTGACTAGACGGCGTATTTCCGGACTTTTGGGGTCGGAAACCGCGGCGGCCGGGGTAGCCAGGACGGGGTGGCCCATGCGGGCGATTTTGAGAATTGCCATGGCGGGAAATATGGCCTTGTGGAAGGACCCGGCCAAGGGCGAAACCGGTTAATTTCCATAGGTAGACAGGCAAAAAGCGGTCTGCTATCACCCGCGCCTCTTAAATTTCGGCCCAGGAGCTTTGGCTTTGCAGATCATCGTCCGCGACAACAACATCGACCAGGCCCTCAAGGCGCTGAAGAAGAAGATGCAGCGCGAAGGCATTTTCCGGGAGATGAAGCTGCGCGGCGCCTATGAGAAGCCCAGCGAGAAGCGGGCCCGCGAACGCGCCGAAGCCGTGCGCCGCTATCGCAAGCTGCAGCGCAAGCGCCTGCAGCGCGAAGGCTTGCTGCCGCGCTAAGCCGGATTAAACGGATTTGAAAAAGCCGCTCCTGATGGGCGGCTTTTTTGTTTTTGGGCCGTCGCTTAAGTTTGGAGAAACAAGGAGGCGCGGGTGATCCGATTTGAAGGGCCGGTAAGTGCGCGCGAAATTGCCAAGCGCGCCTGGCGCAGTTTGGCCGCCGGTTTTCGCACTCTCCCGCTGCTGTTCATCGCCACCCTGATTCTGGGCGCAGCCTTCGGAGTGGCGGCCTTGGGCATCCCACCGGTCAAGGCCGCCTTGACCGTTCCCAAGTTTGAGGATTTCAAGCTGGCGACACTCAGTGCCTATTTGGGCGCCCAGATTGCGGCGGTGCTGTTCTGGTCGGGCTTGATTGCGCCGCTGGCGGTCGGGATTCACCGTCTTATCCTGCTCAACCAAACCCGTATGGCGCCCGCCGAAGTGTGGAAGTTTTTCCTGTGGCTGGCCGCATTGCTGTTGAGTGTGATGGCGGCGCGAGACTTTTGCCTGCTGATGGCGTCGGTGGCTTTTGTGCGCTATCTCTCCGAAGCGCTGATCACCATCGGGGCGGTTGTCCTGGCCGTGCAGATTGCGCTGATCTTTCCCGCTATCGCCATTGGCGTGCCCGCAGCCAGCGCGGAAAAGCGATTGGATTCCGGTTTTCGGATGGCGGAAGGAAATTTCTGGCTGCTGTTGCGCACCTTGCTGCTCGCGCAACTGCCTTTGATCGTCTTGAGGATCGTGCTGGCCCGGATCGCCGCCGGGCCGGCGCCTGCCGCGCCGCTGCCAGGCCAGGATCCGTTGCCGCCCCCGCCCATAACTGTTGTGCGATTGATCGCGTCCGGTGCATTGGGGGCGACCAGTGTGGTCGCCATCGCCCTGTTGGCCGCGACCCTGTCCTGGCTTTATGCCGCCAAGCGCAAAGACCCTTAATCCGCGGGCTTATTTGCCGCCTTGCGCTTTTTGGTGACGTAATAGGTTGCCGCCGCCCCCACCGCCGCCGCGCCCAGCAGGAGCAGCACACCGGTGGGACCTATCACCATGCTTTTCTCGGCCAGATCGGTGGCCGTGCTGGCCACATCGTCCACCGCCTGTTCGACCTGCTGTTTCTTGCGTTTCCAAAATCTCATTTTTACCTTTTGTCGCCCCGCGAGGCGCTACGCCTTCGCGAATGCTCCTATGTGCAATCGGCGCAAACCGCGACCTCGACAGTGACGTGGGAAAGATCGGGATAGCGGGTGCGCAAAGTGGCCTTGACAGCCTCGGCACTGATCGCGTCGGGCGAAATCAGGGAGACGATCAAGCCGCGATGGCCGGGGCCCAGGCGCCACAGATGCAGATCGGGAATGCGGGCCTTGAGTTCGGCTTGCAGGAAGTTGCGGATTTCATCGGATTGTTTCGGATCGGCATCGGCATCCAGCAGCACCATGGCGCTGTCGCGGATCAAGCCATAGGACCAGGAGGCGATGACAAGCGCTCCCACCAGGCCGCACAGGGGATCCAACAGGCCAAGGCCGAAATAATAGCCGGCGGCCAGGGCGACAATCGCCAGCACACTGGTGGCGGCATCGGCCAGCACATGCACATAGGCGGCGCGCATATTGTTGTCATGGGAATGGCCATGCGCATGATCATGCCCATCCTTCAGGATCACGGCGCTGATCAGATTGACCGCCAGGCCGATACAGGCGATGAGCAGCGCGTCGCCATATTGCACCGCTGCCGGGGTGACAATGCGCTGCACCGATTCCACCGCCACCGCTATTGCCGTCAGTCCCAGGATGATGGCGCTGGCAAAGGCCGCCAGGTCGCCGAACTTTCCCGATCCGAAGGTGAAGCGGCCGCTGCCGCTGTGACGCCGCGCCAGCCAATAGGCGCCCGCCGCCAGGCCCAGGGCTCCCACATGGGTCGCCATGTGGGCACCATCGGCCAGCAGCGCCATGGAGTGATAGGCCAGGCCGCAGACGATCTCCACCACCATGAAGATGGCAGTGACAATGGCCGCCCATCTGGCGCGGGTCTCGGCGCTGGAATGGCTATGACCTAGAAAGACGTGATCGCGGGTCCAGATGCCATGATCATGGGCGCCTGACCCATGGCTGTGGTCATGCCCATGGTCATGGCCGTGCGAATGGCCGTGCCCATGGTGAGACAAGGTGTGGTCGTGCGCCATGACGGGAGTCTAGCGCGGAATCCTTGCAAAATCGCTAGGCCATTGCCCCCAGCAGGGGGAGCATCAGGCTGGCCGCCAACAGGGCGCTGACCAGCAGAAAGCGGGGGTTCCGGATGGGGCGGCCATAAATCATCATGGCGGGGAGATAGAGTGCTTTGTTCCCTTTTCAAGCCTGGCAAAAGGTCGCGCTTTGCGCTGGTCACATCGGTTTGGAATCGCGGCAGGTGAAATTTTCAGCCCGCTTGCTGTCTCCGCGACCGGTATAGCGTGCTTGGAGGGGATAGCGGCAGATGGGACGGGTGGCGGTTACTTTTTCGTCACTGACATGGGCGCCAATGAACAAGGAGGGTGCCTGATTTTTCGTCACCCATTGATCCAGCGCTTTCACCATATCGTGATCGGGGTCGTCCTTGACCGGCGCACCGGTGGCGCCGCCGATATGGGAAAATCCGGGACCGCCGCCACAATGGCCCATGCCCGGTAGCAGGAAGAAACGGAAAAACTCATCCGTCTTGTCCTGACCATAGCGGGTGACGACACGGTCATAGAAATCGACGTCCATCATCGGGGTGATCACCGAATCGGCCCAGCCCTGGAAGAAGATGAATTTTCCGCCCCGCGCCCGGAAGCGGTCGAAATTCACTTTCTGGTCGTAGACCTCGGCCAAGGTGGAATTGGACACTTTGGTCTTCAGCGCCCGCTCGCTGTCCTTGTCGAAATCGAAATTCACATTCTGGAAATTTGGATCCTGAAACACCGTCAGCTTCCAGAATTCCGCACTGCTGCCGCCCGGCGTCTTGCCGCCATTTTGCGCCAGCCATCCCGCCTCACTGCCGCGCACCTGGCCGGGCATCAATTGGGTGCCGTCGGACTTAGTGGCGCCGGCATAGATATGGCGGGCCGCCGCGACCTGTACCGGTGTCAGGCATTCGCTCTTGACGCTATCGCTGCACTGGAATTGGACCGGGTCCACCGTGCAGCGGCGAGGATCGGCGATGACGCCGTCTTCCAACCCATCCAGCTTGTCGCAGGCCGCCACCATGCGGCGATTGAGGACCGCCGTGCTTTCGGCGGTGATGACGCTGGGGTCTCTCAGGGCCGGAATGCTGTTCCAGGTATGGCCGAACATCAGCGACGTCCATTTCCAAGGCGCCGCGCCCGCAACAAAGCCGTCATAGTCCTTGGGGAAACGGGTGGCTTCCATCAGCGCGTGATGGCCGCCCGCCGAGCAGGCGATGAAGTAATTCTTCCCCGCGGGCCTGCCATAAAAGGTCGCGACGATTTTCTTGGCGGCGACAGTGGAGAGATGCAGGGCCCGCCCGCCCCAATCGATCATCTTTTCCGGATGCTTGTAGGCCCAGCCCTGGCCGCTGCCGCCCAACGGATCCTTGGGATCGGTGAGATGGCCGTTATCGGTCGACATGGTGGCATAGCCGCTCAGCAGCGCCTCGCGCATGGGGCCCGGGGAGATCGCACCGGCACTGCCGCCCGAACCTTCGCCGCGGAGATTGCCGTTCCATCCCGATGCGGGCGGCAGCCAGACTTCAAAGCCGATATGGGAGTCGCGGGTGGGCGTGGCGACGCCGGTCACGCGGCAGAAAGCAACACTGACCTTGGTGGTACCGACCGTGCCGCCATCCGGCAGGTATTCGGCGCTCTCGATCACAGTATGGGGCGCGATGGCGCGCCCCGCCAGGGCGCTGCAACCGGCGGCAACGCCATCAGCCGGCTTTGCGGCGCTGATATTCAGGCCTGCCAACAAAGAGGTAAGCGAGAGGAATGTCTTGAGATGCCGCATGACCACTTCCGTCTTGCGCGGCGACTGTTGGCCAGGCCCGGCCCAGCGTCAAGCAAGGGACAGGCGGCATCTCTCAATTCTGGGAGGCCATGCAGGTGAAGTTTTCGGCGTCCCTTATGTCGCCACTTCCCGTGTAACGCGCCTCGCGGGGAAAGGCGCAAAGGGGGCGGGTGAGATCGGGCTTTTTGTCTTGGTCCAGATGCGCCGCGATCAACCTGCTTGGCGGTTTGCGCCGCAGTACCCATTGGTCCAGTGCCGCTACCACATCATGCTCGGGATCGTGGCTGAGGGCGGGGGAAGCGCCGCCGATATTGCCGGGGCCCGGCCCGCCCTGGCAGTGACCCAGGCCCGGCATCATGAACAGGCGCAGGAAGCTGTCGGTGCCCGCTTGGCCTTCGCGCGCGGTGATGCGGGAATAGAGGTCCAGGGTGGCGAAGGGCGTCACCTGATTGTCGGCCCAGCCATGATAGATGATGATCTTGCCGCCGCGGGCGCGATAGGCGGAAAGATCCGGATTCACATTGTAGATATCCGCCACCGTCATGCCGGCATGTCTGGCATTGAGGCCACGATCGGTGTCGCGGTCGAAATCGAAATTGACGTTCTGGAAATTGAGGTCCTGGAACACGGAATAGCGCCAAAAGTGCCAGCTCGATCCGCCCGGCGTCTCGCCTGCGAATATGCGCCACCAATCCCGTTCGCTGCCGCGGGGGAAGCCCTGAAAGATGACGGTGCCGTCGGATTTGCGGGCGCCCTGATAGATGCGGTTTGCCGCGTCGATCTGGACCTGGGTGAGGCAATCTTGTGCATCGGTCTTGCAAAGAAGTGTCGCGGGGTCGAACCGGCAGCGGCGCGGATCGGAGATCAGGCCGTCCTCCACGCCATCGAGCTTGTCGCAGGCCTTGACCACGGCTTGATTGAGAATGGCCGCGCTTTTTTCCGTTAGCGCGCTGGGATCCCTTAGTCCCGGCACGCTGTTCCAGGTGGCGTTGACCATCTGGTTCACCCAATGCCAGGCCGGCGCGCCCGCGACCATGCCGTCATAATCGGCGGGATAGCGCGAGGCTTCCATCAAGGCATGATGGCCGCCCTGGGAACAGGCCACGAAATAGGACCTGAGGCTGGAACGGCCGTAGAAATTCTTCACCACCTGCTTGGCGGCGAGGGTGGAGAGATGCAGGGCGCGGTACGCGAAATCCACCATCTTTTCGGGATGGCCAAGGGCCCAGGTCTGTTCGCTGCCGCCATTCTTTTGGCTGGTGTCGGTGCGGTGGCCATTGTCGGTCGACATGGTGGTGTAACCGGCGTTCAGCGCGCCCGCCATTTGGGGAACGGAAATGGCCCCGGCCGAGCCCCCGGAGCCGATACCCTGGAATTTGCCGTTCCAGGCGGCAACCGGCGGAAGCCAGACTTCAAAGCCGATATGGGAATCGCTGGTCGGGGTGGCGACGCCGATAGCGCGGCAGAAGGGCACCGTGATGGTGGTGGTGCCGATGGTGCCGCCCTGGGGCAGATATTCGGCGCTTTGGATCACGGTATCGGCGGCGACGCTCTGGCCCGACAATTTCGCGCAACTGGCGGCATCGCCCGGCGTGATTTCGGGGCCGGCGGCATGGCCGCTGCTGGCCGCCAGAAGCGGCAGGAAGGCACAGACCAGCCCAAAGACTTTGAAAGATCCCATGCCCGCCTCCCATTTGGGCGCGACTGTCCATCGCGGCCGGCAGGGCGTCAAGGGAGCGTCAGCTGGGCGGCGGGGAGTGCATATAACTTTGCACCAGCGAGCCGGCGATCAGCCGCCAGCCATCCACCAGGACAAAGAAGATCAGCTTGAAGGGCAGCGAGATGATTACCGGGGGCAGCATCATCATACCCATGCTCATCAGGATCGAGGCCACTGCCATATCGATGATCAAGAAGGGCACGAAGATCAAAAATCCGATTTCAAAGGCGCGCTTGAGCTCCGACAGCATGAAGGCGGGCGCAAGGGTGGTGACGGCCACCTGGGCGGGATCGCTGGTGGGCTTCTGCTTGGCCATGTCCGAAAACAGCTTGAGGTCGGTGTCGCGCACATGCGCCAGCATGAATTTCTTCATCGGCACCAGGGCCTGGGTGAAGCCCTGCTCGGTGGTGACGGTATTGTTCATCATCGGCTTGATGCCCTGATTGTAGGCGTCGGTCAGGGTCGGGCTCATCACAAACAAGGTCAGGAACATGGCCAGCGACACGATCACGCTGTTGGGCGGCGACTGTTGCAGGCCCAAAGCGGTGCGCAGCAAGGACAGAACCACCACGATGCGCACAAAGCTGGTCATCATGATGATGATCGACGGCGCGATGGACAGGACCGTGATCAGCGCCACGATCTGCAGCATGCGGTCGGTGAAGAGGCCGCTGCCGTTCAAGTCGATGCTAAGTCCGCCATTGGCGGCTGCCGTCGTTGCCGCGGCTGCGGCGGCGGGCACATTGGCCTTTGCCATGGGCAAGGTCGCGGCCAAAGCCGCGTCAGGCATGATAATCGCCAGCAGCAGAAGAAAAGGGATCAGGCGCTTGAGCAGGGTCACGGCGCGCTCGCGGGCTTGGCGGCGATATTATTTTCAATCACCGACACGCCGTCGGGCCCGGTCAGAACCAGATGTTCGACATCGTCGCGGCGCAGGATCAGCAAACGCTGGCGCGGGCCGATCAAAAGGGTCTCCACCACGGCGAGCCGCTTGAGGCCAGCCGCTTTGGTGACGCCCGGCACGCCGAAGCGGCGCGCCAGCAGACCGGCGCCGCCGACCATGGCCAGCACCAGGAGCAGGGCGCCGAAATAACGCAGGAGATCGATGAATGTCATGCCACGATTAACAGCGATCAACCTTAATCGCGGGTTAAGGCGGGGCAGATTGTGCCCGGCAAAAAATGCGCGGTGTTAAGCCGCGCTTAAGCATGGCGGGCGCAGGCTCGCCTCGAATTCAGGGCTAACAAAAGGTTACCGTCATGGAGATCACAGATTTGCCGCTGTTCTCGATGCTGAAACAGCGCATGACCTGGCTCAATCAGCGCCAGGACATCCTGTCCCAGAACGTCGCCAATGCCGATACGCCGAAATATGTCGCGCGCGATTTGAAGCCGCTGGATTTCGATCAAATACTGAACGGCTCCGGCCGCTCCGGTACCACCATGATGACCACCAATGCGCGTCACATCGCGCTCAGCACAACGCATTCCGGCAAGTTTGAGGACCACGAAACCCCGGATCAGGAATTCAACCCCAACGGCAATGCCGTGGCGCTGGAAGTGGAAATGATCAAGGTGTCGGATACCCAGGCCCAATTCCACGCCGCCGCCAATCTTTATGCCAAGGCCATGACCATGATGAAGACGGCAATCGGCCGTTGATTTTGGTTTTTTGAAAAACAGGAGAAACAGATGGACTTTTCCAAATCCATGGCGGTCGCGGCCTCGGGCATGCGCGCCCAGACCGACCGCATGAAGACCATTGCGGAAAATATCGCCAATGCCAGTTCGACTTCGCCGATCAAGGGCGCCGATCCCTATCGCCGCAAGATCGCGACCATCAAGCCGGATTTCGACCGCGAGCTGGATGCCACCCTGGTCGCCGCCGGCAAACCCATTCCCGACAAGAGCGATTTCCGCAGCCAGTACGATCCCGGCAATCCCAATGCCGATAAGCAGGGCTATGTGAAGCTGCCCAATGTCGACAGCCTGGTGGAAATCATGGATATGCGCGAAGCCCAGCGTTCCTACGAAGCCGATCTGTCGGTGATGGAATCGACCAAGCAGATGCTGGCGAAGACCGTCGATCTACTGAACAAGTAACCCTCCGCAAGCGCGCTTCGCGCGCGCCGGGGAGGACGAACTGAGAAAGAAAGGATAACAAATGGCCATTCCCGCCGCCGCAGCCGCCGCCTACCGCGCCGCCGCCCAGATGGGCACCGCGGCCGCGCCGTCCGCCATCACACCCGCCAATGTGCCGGGCGGAAATTTCTCCGACTTCCTGTCAGGGGCGATCAAGGATTCCATCAACACCATGCGCCAGGGCGAGCATGCCGCCAGCCAGCAGGTGCAAGGCAAGGCCAATCTGGTTGATGTCGTCCAGTCGGTGAATGCCGCCGAGCTCACCTTGGACACGGTGGTGGCGGTCCGCGACAAGGTCGTCGCCGCCTACCAGTCCATCATGAATATGCCCATTTAGTTCAAACCGAGAGCTTCAAAACACATGGACCCCGCTTCCACCATCGACTTCGCCCGCAGCGCCATCCTTGTGCTGCTGGAGATCATCGCCCCCTCCATGCTCACCGCTTTGGTGGTCGGCCTGGGCATCGGTCTTTTGCAGGCCGTCACCCAGATTCAGGAACAGACTTTGGTCTTTGTGCCCAAGATCGTCGCCATCTTTCTGGTCCTCTTGCTGGCCTTGCCCTTCGCCGGCGCCGCTATGAGCGGCTTGATGACCGACATTGCCGGACGCATCGCAGCTTACTGATTAGATGACCATCCATCTCCCCGCGCTGTCCGGCATTGTCCTGACCTACCTTTTGGTCTTCAGCCGGGTGGGTGCGATGGTGATGCTGTTGCCGGCAATCGGCGAAATGGGCGTGCCCAGCCGGGTGCGCCTGGTGCTGGCGCTGGCCATCGCATTTGCCCTGACCCCGCAAGTGCAAGGCAATTATCCCGCCATCTCGCCGGAAAGCAGCGTGGCGCTGACCATCATGATCGCGCAGGAAGTCACCGCAGGCGTCCTGGTGGGCGCCATGGCGCGCATCATCATGAGCGCGCTGCAAGTGGCGGGCTATCTGATCGCCACCCAGACCGGCCTGGCCTATGCCCAGACGCTTGATCCCACCCAGAACACCCAAGGGGCGGTGGTGGGCAATTTCATGATGTTGTTGGGCACCACCCTGATTTTTCTCACCAACCTGCATCATCTGGCGATCGGCGCCATCGCCGGCAGCTATCGCATGCTGCCGCCCGGCGGCCACTTGCCGGTGGGAGACATGGCGCAGCTGGTGATCCAGCTTACCTCGTCTTCCTTCGCCTTGGGATTCCAATTGGCCGCGCCGTTCCTGGTGTTCGGCTTTGCGGTCTATGCCGGGTTGGGCGTGCTGGCGCGGCTGATGCCGCAATTGCAGATTTTCTTTGTCGCGGTGCCGCTCAATATCATGTGCGGCTTTGTGATCATGCTGGCCTTGATCGGTTCCTTGATGACGGTTTTCCTGACCTATTACACCAACTCCATGGCGGTCTTCCTGTGACGCCTCAAGCAGCGAAGCGCTAGGCGATAAGAAAAGCCAATGGCGGAAGACCAGGACAAATCGCAACAGACCGAAGAACCCACAGCCAAAAGGCTGGAGCAGGCGCGCGAGAATGGCGACGTCGTCAAATCCCCGGAAGTCACCACCTTTATCCTGTTGGGCGGCGGGACCTTGGCGGTGGCGATGTTCGGCAAATATACCGCCATGGGTTTGGCCCGCACCTTGAGCCTGTTTCTGCAACAGCCCGATGCCATGAGCGTCGATGGGGCGGGGCTTACCGCCATGCTCGGCCTTCTTTTGCCGCAGCTTGCCTTGGCGCTGGGACCTTTTTTTGCGGTGATGATCGCCGCCGGGCTTGCCGGCCATGTGCTGCAAAGCCGGCCCAGCCTTTCCTTCGACAAGATCGCGCCGGATTTTTCCAAAGTATCGCCCATGGCCGGTTTCAAGCGCCTGTTCGGCGCCGAAGGCTGGATGAATCTGCTCAAGGGCCTGGCCAAGATTGCGGTGGTGGGGATGGCGATCTGGACCCAACTTTGGCCGGAGCGCGGCGGGTTGGAAGCCATTCTCAATCAGTCGACCATCGCGGTGATGCATGACATGTCGCGGCTGCTGTTCAAGGTGCTGATGGCGGCGCTGTCGGCCTTGGCGGTGATCGGCGGGCTGGATTATTTCTGGCAGCGCATGCGCTTCATGGCCCGCAACCGCATGTCCAAGCAGGAGATCAAGGAAGAATATCGCCAGAATGAAGGCGATCCCACCATCAAGGCCAAGATCCGCCAATTGCGCCATGACCGCGCCCGCAAGCGCATGATGGCGGCGGTGCCAAAGGCCACGGTGGTGATCATGAACCCCACCCACTATGCCGTGGCGCTGAAATATGAGAGCGGCAAGATGGCGGCGCCGGTCTGCGTCGCCAAAGGTGTCGATGCGCTGGCGCTGCGCATCCGCGCCGTGGCGGAAGAAAACGACGTGCCGGTGGTGGAAAATCCGCCTTTGGCGCGCGCACTGCACGCCGCGATCGAGATCGACGATCCGGTGCCGCCGGAGCACTTCAAGGCGGTTGCCCAAGTGATCGGTTATGTGCTCCGCCTACAGGGCAAACTGCCCGCCCGCGCCGGTTAGGGCGCGGTTCTTTTGGGCCCTGAGTGCGTCGCTCGTCGCTCATGGGCGTTTTCAGCCCACATCGCTCCTCGCTCCTTCTCAGGTCACAAAATTCCTCGCGCCCTAGGGTTGATTCGGGGGCATTAACTTTTCGCGCAAAACGGGCTGAACAGCGTTCGCCTACGGAACAAAATTTAACAGCAAATCCAGCCTGTTAACCCCTGGAAAGGATTGGTTAACCGAATCTTGTATTGTGGCGGGATGAACCTAACTAAATCTATGTCTGCCGCCGGTCTGGGAGTGGCCGCCGGCCCCTGGCGCTGGGCCGCTTTGGGCTGCGTCCTCGTGGCTTTGCTGGCCGCGGGTCTTGCCATCGCCGCGCCGCAAGTGGCGGGTCTGGCGGGCCATGCCCTGCTGGGCGGGATCGCCCTGATTGCCATACTTTTGCTGTTCGCGGTGTGGCCGCGCGCCGGACGCGCCACCCAGGATGCCTTGCGCGTCGCCGAAGCCGCCGCCAAGGCCAATGTCGCCTGGGCGGTCACCGGCGAAGACGGGGCGGTGCTGGATTGCAATCCCGTCTATCGGCGCATGGCGGGTGTGGGCGAACAGGAATCCCCGCCCCCGCCGGAGCTGGCGATTGCGGGTGAGCCCAGTGCCGCGGTGCTCTACCGGCTGTCGCGCGATGCCGCGGAAGGACGCGCGCGGGAAGAAACCTTCGTGGTCTTGCCGGGCCTGGAAATTGTCGCCGCGGTCCGCCCGCTGCCCGACAGGCAGACCGCCTGGTGGTTCACGCCGCGCCTGGCGGCCAGCACCTCGCCCCAGCCGGTGTTGCAGCGCGCGCCGGGGCCTGAGCCTCAGAAGGCAAAAGAGACTGTACCGGAGGCACCGCCACCACCCATTGTCGCGCCTGCGCAAAATCTCGGCGATCTGTTCCGCGACGCGCCGGTGGGCGTGGCCTTTACCGATGGCGCGGGCGCGATCAGCAACGCCAATGCGGCGCTTGCCAAGTTCTTCGGCGCTTCAGGGTCTTTGACAGGACGGAATTTCGCCAGCCTGGTCGAAGGCAATGACCAGGCCCAAATCATGGCCTTGATCGCCCGCGCCGCCAAAGGCGAAACCGGCCTGAAGCCGGTGGAATTGCGCGGCACCAAGTCCGGCCATGGCGAAGACCGCATGGCGGAACTGTTCGCCGCCCCCATGCCCTCTTCCATCGGAGAGACCGGCAAAGCGATTCTTTATCTGGTCGATGTCTCCGAACAGAAAGCGCTGGAAACCAAATTCGCCCAGTCGCAGAAAATGCAGGCCGTGGGCCAGCTGGCGGGCGGGGTGGCGCATGACTTCAACAATCTGCTCACGGTGATCATCGGCAATTGCGAATTTCTCTTGATGCGCCATCAGGCGGGCGATCCCTCCTTCAAGGAAATCAACGAGGTGCATCAGAATGCGCTGCGCGCCGCCGCCTTGGTGAGCCAGCTCCTGGCCTTCAGCCGCAAGCAGACCATGCAGCCCAAGCTATTGGCGCTGGGCGATGTGATCGGCGAGCTTGCCCATTCGTTGCGCCGCCTGGTTGGCGAAGCCATCACTTTGACGGTGGAGCGCGAACCCGACCTGTGGCCGGTTCATGCCGACGAAGCGCAATTGCAAAACGCCATCATCAACCTGGTGGTCAATGCCCGCGATGCCATGCCGTCGGGCGGCACGGTGACCATTCGCACCGCAAACCAGACCTTGGACGCCCCTTCCACCATGGGCTCGGCCATCATGCCGGCGGGCGACTATGTCCGCATCAATGTGGCCGATACCGGCACCGGCATGTCCAAGGAAATCCAGAGCAAGATCTTCGATCCCTTTTTCACCACCAAGCCGGTGGGCCAGGGAACCGGACTGGGACTGGCGACGGTCTATGGCATCGTCAAACAGTCGGGCGGGTTCATCGATGTCGAGAGCGAGCTGGGCAGAGGCACCACCTTCAAGATCTATCTGCCCCGCCGCAAAGTCGAGGCGGCCGATGCCGTGCCCGCGGAAGCGCCGCCCGCCGTGGCGCGCGACGTCACCGGCCAGGACACCATCCTGCTGGTGGAAGACGAAGAGGCGGTACGCAGCTTTGCGGCGCGGGCGCTGCGCATGCGCGGCTACAATGTGCTGGAAGCCGGCGGCGGCGAGGAGGCGCTTGAGATCGTCAAGAATGACGCCAACAAAATCGACCTCATCATCACCGATGTGGTGATGCCCAATATGGACGGTCCCACCATGGTGCGCCATGTCAAGGCGCTAAAACCGGACCTGGCGGTGATCTTCATGTCCGGCTATGCCGAAGAGGCGTTCCGCCGCAGCGACCAGAGTTCGGAAGATATTCATTTCCTGCCCAAGCCGTTTGGCCTCAAACAGCTGGCGGCCAAGGTCAAAGAAGTGCTGGCGGGCGCGGGCTGAGGCAAAGGCGCGCTTGCAATGCCCGTGCGGCCCACTATGTTCGCGGCCGATGAAAAACCCTCTCCCCCTGATCTTTTGCCTGCTGCTGGCGGGCTGCAGCGATGCCGATTGGGATCATGCCTTGAATTATACCGGGCTGAAGGGCTCGGCAGAGGAACCTGAGGCGGTTGCGCCCGTCCGATCCGTATCGGCGCCGCCAGCCGAAGCCGTTGCGCCGGCCGAACCCGCCAATACGGATTTCTGCCGCGCCGTGGCAATGCAGGATGCCGGCGACAACGGCTTCGACCCGGCGACGCAGCAGCGTGTTTTTGCGCGAAGTTATGCCCAGTGCATGACTCTCAGCGCGCGCTAGGGTCTCACGCTGAAACGATACTCGGTGGTTTCGCTATAAGCCTCGCCCTGCCTCAGCAATGTGCTGGGGAAGCTGGGAACATTGGGGGCGTTGGGAAAGCCCTGGGCTTCCAGCGCCACCGAACTATGGATGGCATAGCCTTTGGCCGCCGCCACGGTGGGCGGTGGATAGTTGGCGCTGTAGACTTGCAACCCCGGCTGCGTCGTCCATTCCTCCATAACCCGGCCTGATTTCGGGTCTTCCAGCCGCGCCGCCAGCCGCATTTTCCCCGGCGTGCCGTTGATCGCATAATTCTGGTCATAACCCTTGGCGAGCTGGATCGCCGGATCGGGGTCGTTGATGTGCGCACCGATCGGCGTGGGAGTGCGAAAATCGAAAGCGGTGCCCGCCACCTTGCGCATCACGCCCGTGGGCACATTCTTGTCGTCGCCCACCGTGATGGCATCGGCATTCACGGTCAAAAGCTGGTCCAACACCGAACCCGAAGTATCGCCGGCCATATTGAAATAAGCATGGTTGGTCAGGCTGACGATGGTGTCCTTGTCGCTGCGGGCCCGGTAGGCGATGCGCAGCACATTGTTGCGGGTCAAGGTGTAGGTCACCTGCACCCGCAAGGTGCCGGGAAAACCCATGGAGCCGTTGCGGTCGATCAAGGACAGGATCAGTTGCGGCTCATCGCCGTCCTTGGTATCCGCCGACCAGACCCGTTCGTCATAGGGTTTGTTGTTGGTGGCCTCGTTCAACACATAGGCATCGCGGGTAACGCGATAGGTAATGCCGTTGATCTGATAGCTATTGTCTTTGATGCGATTGGCGAAGCGGCCGATGATTGCGCCATAGCGGCCCTTGTAATCCGGGCTGGTATAGTCGGCCAGGCTGTCGAAACCCTGCACCACATTGGTCAGCTTGCCGTCGCGGCCAGGCACCCGGATGGCGGTGATTACAGCGCCGTAATTTGTGATCCGGGCCTCCATCCCCTTGGCATTGGTCAGAATAAAAAGATCGACGCCGTCACCACGAACGCCGCCCCAGGCCTGCACGGCGATACCGGCCTGGGCCGGCAGTGTTATCGCCAGCAACAAAACAGCGGCAAGACAAACAGATTTCATGAAATCCTCCCTCGGTTGAGCTTACAAAGCTGTTATGCGACGCGCCATATTGCGAGCGCGAAATGCCGCTTGGGCGTTTGACCCGGCGGGGTCCTCCTGATTAGCTGCCGCCGTCGCGATCCGGGCGCGACCAAAATGGGGAGAAGAATTCGATGAAGCGTTTATTGTTTTCAGCCGCGTTTGTTGCGGCTGTGGGTCTGGGCACGGTGGCCGCGGTTTCGCAGCAAGCCGATCCTTATGCGAACAACGCCGCCGCCGGCACATTGAAATTTCCGCTGGCGGCCCAAGCCGGCCAAGACAGCCACGCCATCGACCAGGCGCCGGCCGGCGCTCTCAATCAGGGGAAGTTCGACGACAAGACCTGGAAATTCGGCAAGGCCTTCGATGCCCCCCCAGGCTCCAAGATTTGGAATCCGGTCAAGCTCAAGATGATGCGCGGCGAGAAGGTCACGGGCGGCACGGTGTTCGCCGCCACCGATCCGTCGACCTATTGTGCCATGGCCAATGCCGGCTACGATTTCATCTGGACCGAGCATCAGCACAGTCCGCGCGACTGGGAAGAGACCGCGCGCATGTGGGCTGCCTGTCCGCACGCCAAGGCGGTGCCTGGTGTGCGCGTCGCCTATACCGATGAGCGTGAAGAACAGCATGCGTTGGATTCCGGCGCGCTGGTGCTGGTGGTGCCCACGGTCAGGTCCTATGAGGAAGCGGTCCGGGCGCGTGACTGGGCTTACTTTCCGCCCCTGGGCCGGCGCAGCAATGGTGGCGGCCAGGCTTTCGGCCCGAACTTCTGGGGCACCGTGCCGGGCGGCTATCGCCAGACCATCAACGACAATCTGGTGCTGATCCTGATGATCGAGACTTTGGCGGGCCTGAAGGATGCCGACCGCATCGCCAAGATCCCGGGCGTGACCGCGGTGTTCGCGGCCAGTGGCGATTTGGGCAATCATTCGGGCTATCGCCAGGGCGATCCCGACTATGAGCGCGAGATCAACATCGTGCATGATGCCGCGATCAAGGCCGGCGTGCGGCTGTGCGGGCCACTGGCATGGCGTGACCGTCCGGACTTCACCTGCTTCCAGGCGGGCAGCGAAACGGCGGCTATCGCTGCCGGCGTGAAGGCCGATCTGGGCCCGCTGGCCAATACCCAGGCCGTGCCCGAAGTCGGACCCTATGCAAAGAAATAGATCTCTCCGGGGTTGAAGATAAAAGGGGCGCAGGTTGCGCCCCTTTTTCTTGCCGCCACTTCGCAGTTGCAGCAGAGGATTTCAGGACACACTCGCGCTGGCCCCGGCAGGCCATCGTCTTTTTCCTCTTGTTTTGGCAGCGCTGCCAAGGCAGAGTTTGGAACGAAAAATATAATTCGCCCCGGGGGCTCAATGCGTAATTTCGGCACTTTTGTTATCGTTATCAGCATGATCGCCTCTTCGGCCTGGGCCGAACCGCTTGCGGCGGGCAAGCCGGCTGGCGTGAAGGCAGCCCAAATGGGTGGCACGGAATGGATGGTGTTTGGCGGCATCGCGGCCTTGGGCGCGGGCGTGCTGATTGCCACTTCCGGCGGCCGCAGCAGCAACGCCGTGAGCCCGGCGGTCACGGTCATCAACACCACTTCCACCTGATCGCCGGCCGCTATTTCGCGGTCGAGAACCTGAATTCCGTGACCTGATAGAAAATCTTTCCCGGCCTCAATTCGGTGGTCGGGAAGGCCGGAATGTTGGGCGCATTGGCGAAATGCTGGGTCTCCAGGCAGAAGGCACCGCGTTTGACATATTGCGCGCCGCCCTTGCCGAGGATCGGCTTTTCATTGTTGGGCAAATAAAGCTGGACGCCGGGCTGGGTGGTCAGAACCTCCATCACCCGGCCGGATTCCGGTTCCGTCACCCGCGCGGCGGGGCGCAATTTTCCCATCGGCCCCCGCACAATGAAATTGATGTCATAGCCCGGGGTGGCCACGATCGTCGGGTCGGGTCCGTTGATGTCCTTGCCCAGCGCTTTGGGCCTGGTGAAATCGAAACCGGTGCCCGACACTTTCATCACTTCTCCCGTCGCCATGTGATTGGCATCGGTGGGTGTCACGGCATCCGAGAAAACCTGCAAGCGGTGGTTCAGCACATCGCCGTTCCCCGCGCCTTTCAGGTTGAAATAGGAATGATTGGTGGGATTGAGCACCGTGGGCTTGTCGGTGGTGGCGCGGTATTCGATCTTGAGTCCGTTGTTGGCGGTCAAGGTATAGGTGACGGTGAAATCCAGATTGCCGGGAAAGCCCTGATCGCCGTCGGGACTGACCATGTGCAGGATCAAGGCCGGTGACGGGCCGTTCAGCGGCGTGGCGCTGTAGACATGATAGCTGAAGCCTATGGGCCCGCCATGGATATTGTTGGGCCCGGCATTGGCCTTCAAATGATAGGTCTTGCCGTCCAGGGAAAATTGCGCGCCGCCGATGCGGTTGGCAAAGCGCCCGATCACCGCGCCATAGGTGGTGCCATGGGTATAGGCTTCCAGATTGTCATAACCCAGCACCACATCGGCCATCTTGCCGTTCTTGTCGGGGACATTGAGGCTGACCAGGAAGGCGCCGTAATTGGTGATGCGCGCGCTCATGCCGCGCGCATTGGTCAAGGTGTAGATGTCGACCTTCTGGTGATCGGCGGTTTCGCCCCAGGGCGTTTTTTCGATCTTGGCTTGGGCGGGCGCGGCGAAACAGGCTGTCCAGGCGCACGCCGCCAAAACCAGAATCCCGACTGCGCGCATCTTCCGTCCCCTGATCTTTTTTGCCGGCGCGGAGCCTAGCGATGGTGAGACCGGCTTGAAAGCCGCGTCACCGCCGGCTCCTTAGTCCCGATATTGTCGAAGGAGAGGTTCGGCTTGCGAGAATCAAATCCGTTCACGCCAACCCTCCAACCGGGAGCGGCGATGGCCAATATGACAATTTGTCAGCAATTGTGAGTTGTGCGGAGGCTGGCTTTACACCGAAAGTTCCGTGCCGGGACAATACCAGAACGAAATATAGTAATTTTCTGCTTGTTCAATGCTTTATATCGTGGCTTGGCAAAAAGAACAAAATGTGTACATTCGATTTCTCCACACCCCGCCGGATTCGCTTGGGGATCGGCGGGCGCTGTGGAATAACCGAGGGAGTTTGGCATGTCACAGGCGGCTTTGCGGGTGGTGGGCAAGGAACAAAATAGCGATCGCAAGCGGGCCCTCGAAGCCGCGCTGAGCCAGATCGACCGGGCGTTCGGCAAGGGCTCGGTGATGAAGCTGGGCAGCCGCGATCTGGGCCTGGCGACCGACGCCGTCTCCACCGGCAGCCTGGGCCTGGACATCGCGCTGGGCATTGGCGGGCTGCCGCGCGGCCGGGTGATTGAAGTCTATGGCCCGGAATCCTCGGGCAAGACCACCTTGGCGCTGCATGTGGTGGCCGAGATCCAGAAGAAGGGCGGCACCGCGGCCTATGTCGATGCCGAGCATGCGCTCGATCCCGTCTATGCCAAAAAGCTGGGCGTGGACATTGATGAGATGCTGATCTCCCAGCCCGACACCGGCGAACAGGCGCTGGAAATCACCGATACTTTGGTGCGCTCCGGTGGCGTCGACATTGTGGTGGTGGACTCGGTGGCGGCGCTCACCCCCAAGGCCGAGTTGGAAGGCGAGATGGGAGACCAGCTTCCCGGCCTGCAGGCGCGGCTGATGAGCCAGGCCCTGCGCAAGCTGACCGGCAGCATTTCCAAGTCCAATACCATCGTGCTGTTCATCAACCAGATCCGCATGAAAATCGGCATCATGTTCGGCAATCCGGAAACCACCACCGGCGGCAATGCCCTGAAATTCTATTCCTCGGTGCGGCTGGATATCCGCCGCATCGGCGCGCTGAAGGACCGCGACGAAGTGGTCGGCAACCAGACCCGCGTCAAAGTGGTCAAGAACAAGGTCGCCCCGCCCTTCAAGCAGGTCGAGTTCGACATCATGTATGGCGTGGGCATTTCCAAGGTGGGCGAGTTGATCGATCTGGGCGTCAAGGCCGGGATCGTGGAGAAATCGGGCTCCTGGTACTCCTATGACGGCAGCCGCATCGGCCAGGGCCGCGAAGCCGCCAAGCTCTTCCTCACCGAAAACAGCGACATCGCCGACAAGATCGAGCATGCCATCCGCGCCAATGCCGGCCAGATCGGCCAGAATCTGGTGCTAGATGCATCCGAAAAGGCGGAAGACGAAGACGAATAGGCCGCAAGGTCGACAAAAAGGTTGAGCTTTGCGTTTCGCAGCCTAAGGCTCAACTTCTCGGCAGAAGGCGCCGCCTGTGAATGGGCGGCGCCTTCTGTTTTTTAGTCGCTCCGGCTCTCGCCTACGGTCGTGGGCGCTCCTTGTGAATGAGAGGCGCCCTTTGTCTTTGGGCCCATTTTCCTGGGGTCTGGGGTGCCAAAAGCCAGGCGTGACAAGGTTTTTTGGAGCCGTTACAACCGGCCCCATGAAAAGCCTTTCCGACGTCCGCAGCGGGTTCCTGGAATTCTTCGCAGAACGCGGCCATAGCGTGGTCCCGTCCTCGCCTTTGGTGCCCCGCAACGACCCCACCCTGCTGTTCACCAATGCGGGTATGGTTCAGTTCAAGAACCTGTTCACGGGGGCGGAAAAGCGTCCCTATAGCCGCGCCACCACGGTGCAGAAATGCGTGCGGGCCGGCGGCAAGCATAACGACCTGGACAATGTCGGCTACACCGCCCGGCACCACACCTTCTTCGAAATGCTGGGGAATTTCTCCTTCGGCGATTATTTCAAGGAAGACGCCATCACCTTTGCCTGGGATTTTGTCACCAAGGTGATCGGCCTGCCCAAGGACAAGCTGCTGGTCACGGTCTATCCCACCGACGAGCAGGCGCGTCAGCTTTGGAAAAAGATCGCCGGTTTTTCCGACGACAAGATCATCGGCCACGAAAGCAATCTTTGGGCAATGGGCCCTACTGGCCCTTGCGGCTATTGCTCGGAAATCTTCTACGACCAGGGGCCCTCGGTGGTAGGTGGCCCCCCGGGATCGCCCGAAGAAGACGGCGACCGCTTCCTGGAATTCTGGAACCTGGTGTTCATGCAGTTCGAGCAGGTGGACGAGAAGACCCGCCTGGATTTGCCAAAGCCGTCCATCGATACCGGCATGGGGTTGGAGCGCATCGCCGCCATCCTGCAGGGCGTCACCAACAATTACGATGTCGACCTGTTCCGCCACCTGATCGCCGCCTCGGAATCGGCCAGCGGCGTGGACAGCAAGGGCGAGGCAACCTTCAGCCATCGCATCATTGCCGATCACTTGCGCGCCACCTCTTTCCTGATCGCCGACGGCGTGCTGCCCTCCAATGAGGGGCGCGGCTATGTGCTGCGCCGGATCATGCGCCGCGCCATGCGGCATGCGCACCTTTTGGGCACCAAGGACCCCTTGATGCACCGGCTGGTGCCGGCCCTGGTGGGCGAAATGGGCTCGGCCTATCCTGAGCTAAAGCGTTCCGAACCCTTGATCGCTGAAACCCTGAAATTGGAAGAAATCCGCTTCCGCGAAACCTTGGCGCGCGGCTTGAAGCTGTTGGATGAAGCCAGCGCCGGTCTCAAGAAAGGCGACCGGCTCAAGGGCGAAGTCGCGTTCAAGCTCTATGATACTTACGGCTTTCCATTGGACCTGACCGAGGAATCCCTGCGCGCCCGCGGCGTCACGGTGGATACCGAGGGCTTTGCCGCCGCCATGCAAAAGCAGAAGGCGGAAGCGCGTGCCTCCTGGTCGGGTTCCGGCGAAGCCGCCAGCGAAGCACAATGGTTCGCGGTGTTGGACGAAGTCGGCCGCACCGAATTTTTAGGCTATGACACCGAAGAAGCCGAAGGCGTGATCCTGGCCATCTTCAAAGATGGCGGAAGGGTAATGGCCGCCAATGCGGGCGAAGCGGTGGAAATCGTCACCAACCAGACGCCATTTTATGGCGAATCCGGCGGCCAGGCGGGCGACAGCGGCCATATCGCTTCGGCCAAAGCCAAGGGCCAGGTCACCGACACCCAGAAAAAACTGGGCGCTCTGCATGTCCATGCCGTGCGCCTCACCGAAGGCAGCATCGCCCCGGGTGACGCTGTCGATCTCAAGGTCGACAAGGAACGCCGCCGCGCCACCCGCGCCAATCATAGCGCCACCCATCTGTTGCATGCCGCCTTGAAACGCGTGCTGGGCAATCATGTCAGCCAGAAAGGTTCGCTGGTGAATGCCGAGCGGCTGCGCTTTGACTTCTCCCACCCCAAGCCGGTTTCGCCGGAAGAGCTGGAAAAGATCGAAGCCCAGGTCAATCAGGTGATCCGGCAGAATTCCGACACCACCACAAGATTGATGGCGACCGATCAGGCCATCGCGGCCGGCGCCGAGGCTCTGTTCGGCGAAAAATATGGCGACGAAGTGCGGGTACTTTCCATGGGCACGGACCTCGATGCCGGCAAATCCTATTCGGTCGAATTGTGCGGCGGCACCCATGTCCACCGCCTGGGCGATATCGGGCTGTTCACCATCCTGTCGGAAAGCGCGGTGGCGGCCGGTGTGCGCCGCATCGAGGCGCTGACAAGCGAACATGCCCGCCGTTATCTCTCCGGCCAGGCCGAAATCGCCCGCGAAACGGCATCCGCGATCAAGACCCCGATCGGGGAGTTGGCGGGCCGGGTGGCGCAGCTTTCCGAAGAGCGCCGCAAGCTGGAGCGCGAATTGGCGGAAGCCAAGAAACAGCTGGCCTTGGCCGGTCCCGCCAAGGGCGGCAGCGACGGGGTCGAAACCGTCGCCGGTTTGAAGACCGTGCTGCGGCTGGTGGAAGGGGTTTCTCCCAAGGATCTGAAGAGCCTGGCCGATGGCGCGAAATCCCAAGTCGGTTCGGGCGTGGTGGCCTTTGTGGCCGCCGCCGACGGCAAGGCCTCGATCGTGGCTGGGGTCACCGACGATCTGACGGCGCGTATCAGCGCGGTGGATCTGGTGCGGGTGGCGGCGGAAGCCTTGGGCGGCAAGGGCGGCGGCGGGCGGCCCGACATGGCCCAGGCCGGCGGGCCGGACAATGGCAATCCGCAGCTGGCGCTGGATGCGATCCGAAAGAAACTGGGCGAATTGGCGCCGGTTTAGTTTTTAAGGGTCGCACCGGCAGGCCCTATGCGGCTGCTCGCGGCCACTCGGGTTGCCGGTTGCTCCTAGGCAATAATATCCGGCAGCAGCCCGTTATTGATCTCGGTGATCTCGTCCTTGAGCTGAAGCTTGCGCTTCTTCAGCCGCGACAGCGCCAGCAAATCGGCATTGCCCGCCTGGATCATGGCTTCGATGGCGGCATCCAGGTCGCGATGCTCCTGCATCAGCTGGGTCAGCTTGGCGCGGGCGGCGACTTCGTCGGGGCCAACAACACGACTCATTTCTGCTTCTTCTTCCGTCTGCCTTTGGCGAGTTCTTCGCCCCAGCGTTTTACATCCGGCCAGTCGTAACCGAACAGATCCAAAGCGCGTCCAACCATCTGATCCACCAGATCCGAAAGCGTGCGCGGCTCGGCATAAAAGGCGGGCACCGGCGGCAGGATGATCGCGCCCATTTCGGCCAGCGCTGTCATGCTGCGCAAATGTCCCAGATGCAGCGGCGTCTCGCGCACCATCAGCACCAGCGGGCGGCGTTCCTTGAGCATCACGTCGGCGGCGCGGGTCAGCAGGCTGGTGGTGACGCCCGTGGCGATCTCGCTCATGGTGCGCACCGAACAGGGCGCCACGATCATGCCCTTGGTCTTGAAACTTCCACTGGCGATGGGCGCGGCAATATCGCCAATGGCATAATGGAAGTCTGCCTTGGCCGCGACTTGCCGGGGTGAGAGTTCCGTTTCGTACCCGATGGTCATTTCCGCTGGCTTGGTCATAACCAGATGCGATTCTATCCCCAACTGGCGGCAAGCATCCAGCGCGCGGATGCCATAGGCCACGCCCGAGGCCCCCGACAGCCCGATAACTAGCCGTTCTGCTTTATTTTTTGCCGGTTCCCGCGCCTTCATGGCATCCCGTTAGCACTTATTAAGACCGATACAAAGACTTTCGCGTACCCGCCTTTTGGGGGTGACAGGGGCGGGGATTGGTGCTTCACTTTTGGGGCTAGGCGCGAGCCTGTAGCCGCGCCGGCCGATCGAAATTCCATCGATGAGGTGCATGCATGGCGCTACAAGGACATATCGATCATCTGTCCAACCAGCACAAGAAAATCGAAGACATTATAGAGAGCGAGATGGCCAATCCCGATTGGGATGAGATGCGCGTCGCCGCCCTGAAAAAGCAAAAACTCCGAATCAAAGACGAGCTCGAGCGGCTTAGAGCCGCGGTCAACTGAGCCGCGCCCGCCGCCGGGCGAGAAAAAACAAGCCCAGTCCGCCCACTTCGCACAGCGAAGCCGCCATAAAGGCCGCGCCGGGAAAATAAACCGGCGCGTGCGGGCCGCTGAACCATGCCAGCAAGTTCGTCATCAACAGCGGCGCCCCGATGGAGGTCAGGCTGGTGATGCTGGCGATCACGCCTTGAAGCTCGCCTTGCTGATCGGCGCCCACTTGTTCCGACAGGATCGCGGTCATGGCCGGATTGGCCACGCCGCCGAAGGTAAAGACGATCATCCAGGCATAGAACATCCAGACCTGGCTGGCGACGGCATAGCCGGCATAGGCCAGGGCGCCGCAGCAAAGCCCCAGATAGACGGATTTGGCCTGACCGATGTGCGGCACCAGCAGGCGCGGCAGCACGGCAAAGGATAGGACGGTCAGAATGCCGATGGCGACCAGCGACAATGCGACATCGCCCGGCCCCCAGCCGAATTTCAGCATGGTGTAATAGGTCCAGGTCGAGGGCAAGGAATCATGCGCCAGCTGTCCCAGAACAAGCATCGCGAACAACAGCATCAAGGCGGGATAATGCGACAGGGCCTTCAAGGCGCCCAGCGGATTGGCCCTGCGCCAGTCGAAGGCGCGGCGGCGATCCGGCGGCAAAGATTCCTTCAGCACCAAAAGGCCGAACAGCGCATTGGCGGCGGACAGGCACGCGGCGACATAGAAGGGCGCGCGCAAGCCGAAATGCTCACCGACAAAACCGCCCAGGGCCGGGCCCAGGATGAAGCCCAGGCCGAAGGCGGCACCGACCAGGCCGAAATTGGCGGCGCGCTTTTCCGGCGGTGAGATGTCGGCGATATAGGCATTGGCAGTGGAATAAGCCGCTCCTGCCATGCCCGATAGGATTCGGCCGATGAACAGCCAGGCGATGGTCGGCGCCAGGCCGGTGATCAGATAATCCAGGCCCAGCATCAAGAGCGACAAGATCAGCACCGGGCGACGGCCGAAGCGGTCGGACAGATTGCCGATCACCGGAGCGCAGAGAAATTGCATCAGGGCATAGGCGAAAAACAGCCAGCCGCCCCAGCGCGCCGCCCCGCTGATCGGCTCATGGGTCAATTGCGCGATGATGCCCGGCGAGACCGGAATGATCACCCCAAGCCCGATCGTGTCGATCAGCATGGTAAGGAAGATGAAAGCCAGGGCGTAGCGGCTGGTCACAGGCGGATCATAGATTTCGGGCCCGCTCGCGCAGCACGAATTTCTGGATCTTGCCGGTCGAGGTCTTGGGCAGTTCGGTGAAGACCAGGGTGCGCGGCATCTTGAATTTCGCCAGCCTTTCGCGCGCGAAATCGAGGATCTCGTCCTGGCTTGCCGCCGCATGGGGCTTGAGTTCGACAAAGGCGCAAGGATGCTCGCCCCATTTGGCATCGGGCCGGGCCACCACCGCCACGAACATCACGGCCGGATGTTTGGCGATGGCATTTTCCACTTCAATCGAGGAGATATTCTCGCCGCCGGAAATGATGATGTCCTTGGAACGGTCCTTGAGCTGGATATAGCCATCGGGATACATCACGCCCAGATCACCGGTGTGGAACCAGCCGCCTTGGAAAGCTTCCTTGGTCGCCTTGGAATTGTTGAGATAGCCGCGCATCACAATATTGCCGCGCATCATCACTTCGCCGATGGTTGTACCGTCGGCCGGCACAGGCTTCATGGTCTTGGGATTGAGCACCGTCAGGCCTTCCAGCGGCGCATAACGCACACCCTGGCGCGCTTTCTTGGCGGCGCGGCCGGTGCTGTCCAGCGCGTCCCATTCGGAATGCCACTCATTGACCACGGCGGGCCCGTACACTTCCGTCAGACCGTAGACATGCACCACCTCGAAACCGGCATCCGCCATTGCCGCCAGCACGCTTTCCGGCGGCGGCGCGGCGGCGGCCATGAAGCGCACTTTCTGAGGAAAGCTTTTGCGCTCGGCCGCTGTGGCATTGACCAGGGTGCTCATCACAATCGGCGCCCCGCACAAATGGGTGACACCATGCTCGGCCAACGCCTCGAAAATCGCGCCGGCCCTGACCCAGCGCAAGCAGACATGGGTGCCCGCCACCGCCGACAGCGACCAGGGCATGCACCAGCCATTGCAGTGAAACATCGGCAGGGTCCAGAGCAGCACCGGATGATCCACCATGGTTCCGGCCAAGGCATTGCCGTAACACATCAGGGCGGCGCCGCGATGGTGATAGACCACGCCCTTGGGATTGCCGGTGGTGCCGGAGGTATAGTTCAGGGCGATGGCGTCCCATTCGTCATCCGGCATGCGCCAGGCATGGTTGGGATCGCCGGATTTCAAGAACTTTTCGTAGTCGATCTTGCCCAGCCGCGCGCCGCTTTGCGGGAATTGCTTGTCGTCATAATCGATCACCAGCGGCTTTTTCTTAAGCCGCTTCAGCGCCTCGCCGACCGTGGCGGAAAATTCCCGGTCGGTGATCAGGATTTTGGCGCCGCCATGTTCCAGCATGTAGGCGATCGCCGCCGCATCCAGCCTGGTGTTCAGCGCATTCAGCACCGCGCCCAGCATGGGCACGCCGTAATGGGCCTCCAGCATGGGCGGCGTGTTGGACAGGATCACCGCCACTGTGTCGCCTTTGCGGATGCCTTGTTTGGCCAGCGCCGAGGCCAGACGCCGCGCCCGCGCATAAAAAGTGGCGTAATCGATGCGCTGCTTGCCGTGGATGATCGCGGTGTGGCTGGGAAAGGTGCGCGCCGCCCGCTCCAGAAACGACAGCGGCGTCAGAGGCTGATAATTGGCGGCGACGCGGTCCAGGCCCGATTCGTAGGGCCTTTTCGCTTTTGTGACGGTTTTTCGTCCGGGTTTTTTGGCAGCCATGACGGCAGGCAAGCTAGAGCAAGTTGGGGCCCGATTGAACCACTGCGCCGGAGGGATTTTGTGGCGTGGGCAGGAGAAAGGCGCAGCCCGTATTGGGAATACGGGCCAGCCTTTCGACGAACCCACGACGCAAAAGACCCCGGCCCTTCGGGTTGGATTGCGGCGGGCCCCCGCGGCGTCGCCGCGCTCGGCCGTATTGCCGATACGCCCTTCGCGCGGCTCCTGGCGGATCGCCTCGCCGCAATCCAACGCAGTCGCTTCAATCGGGCCCCAGCTTGCTCCAGAAATCCGCATCCGCCAGCAAGTTTGGATGAACGCCGCCGTAATGTTAGAAGGCCCCATGACCATTCTCGATAAGCCTGAACCTGCCCAGAAGAAGCCGCGCGGCCTGCGTGCCGTCTATGCCTGGATGGTGGCCAATGCCTCCGGTCCCCATGCCTGGGCCGTGGTCGCCGCCTTTGCCTTTGCCGAGGCCAGCTTCTTTCCCATTCCCGCCGATGTGATGGTGCTGCCCATGATGCTGGCGGACCGCAAGCGCGTCTTCCGGCTGGGGGCCTGGGTGGCCTTCTGGTCGGTGGCGGGCGGCATGCTGGGTTATGCCATCGGCGCGCTGTTCTGGGAGACCGCCGGTGTGTGGCTGATACAGGCTTTGCATGTTCCCATGGAACAGGTCGAGGCATTGCGCCTCAAATACAGCAACAATGCCTATCTGATCATGGTGCAGGGCGCGACGCCGATCCCCTACAAACTGGTGACCATCGCCTCCGGCCTGGCGGGGGTGAGCTTCCCGCTCTTTATGCTCTATTCCGCCGTCACCCGCAGCATCCGCTATATCGTGATCGAGGCGATGCTGGTGCATTTCTTCGGCGAAAAAGCGCAGGCGCTGCTCGAGAAATATCTCGAAGCGGCACTTGTTCTATTCGTCGTCTTATTGATCCTGGGCTTTGTGGCGCTCAAATATCTTTGAGCGTCAGTTCTAGTCCTGCTCCAACTCGGCGGACGTCTTCCACTCATCCCCCGCCGGGGCGCCTTCACCCTCGGCCGGCACCACCGCCGGCATCGCCAAGGGATCGGCCGTGGGCGCCGTGGTTTCGGCAATGGATTTGAGGGCGGCGCCTTTGCGGGCGGCGCGCTTCTGCGCCCGTTCCAGCTTGGCATTGACGCGGCTGACCGCCAGGTCCAGCTCCAGCTGAGAGCAAAGGCCTAGGGTCACCGGATCGACCGCCTTGATGTTGGCGGCGTTCCAGTGCGAGCGCTCGCGGATCTTGGCGATGGTGGCCTTGGTGGTGCCGATCAGCTTGATGATGTCGCTGTCGCTGAATTCGGGATGATTGCGGATCAGCCAATAGACGGCATCGGGCTTGTCCTGGCGCTTGCTGACCGGGGTGTAACGCGGCGCGCGCTTCAGGCGCACGCTGGGCATCTTGTGCTTGGCGGGCGCCATCTTCAGCCGCTTGCGCGGATCTTTTTCGGCGTCGGCGATCTGCTCGCGGGTCAATTGACCGGTGGCAACAGGGTCCTGGCCCTTGATGCCCTTGGCCACGTCCTCGTCGGCGATGCCTTTGACTTCCAGGGGATGCAGTCCGCAAAAGTCAGCGATCTGCTCGAAGGACAAAGCGGTATTGTCCACCAGCCAGACGGCGGTGGCTTTGGGCATCAGGGGTTTCTGTTCGGCGGCCATGGTAATTTTCTCCCGTTGAGCGGGAGCCTTGCCGGGCCCTCCGCCCCTCGTCAGGCTAACCTTTCGAGGAATGCGGTCTTTTAGCGGGGCCGCCCGCCCGGCGCAAAGACTTTCAACCAAGCGTGAGCAGGATTTTGCCGATATGGCCGGTTTTGGCCATATATTCATGGGCTTGCTGGGCCTGGCCGAGGGAAAAAACCCTGTCTATCACCGGGTTTATGGCGGTTCCCAACCGGGGCCCGACCTCGCGCAGCAACGCATCCCGGATGGCGCGTTTTTGCTCCAAGGTCCGGCCGCGCAGGGTGGTCGCCGCCAGGGTCAGTCTTTTGGTCAGGACCGGAGCGAAATCCACCTCGGTGCGGAAGCCGGACTGATAGGCAATGTTGACGATCCGGCCCCAAGGCGCGGCGGCCGCGATGTTGCGCTGAACATAGCCGCCGCCCACCATGTCGAGAATGACATCCACGCCCTTGCCGCCGGTTTCGGCCTTCACCACGGCGACGAAATCCTCCTCGTGATAGTTGATGGCCCGCGCCGCGCCAAACTTGCGGGCGGCCTGGCATTTTTCCGCGCTGCCGGCGGTGGTGAAAATCCGGTGGCCGCGATCCGCGAAAATCTGGATTGCCAGACTGCCGATGCCGCTGGTCCCGCCATGGATCAGCAGGCTTTCGCCGGGGGCGATGCGGCCCGTATCCACGATGTTGGTCCAGGCCGTGAAAGCGGCTTCCGGCAGGCCTGCCGCTTCAACCAGCTCTATCCTGTCGGGGACCGGCAGGATGGAGCCGGTATCGGCCACGGCATATTCGCCATAGCCGCCGCCCGGCAGCAAGGCGCAGACCTTGTCACCCGCCTTCCACTCGCCGGACCCGTTTCCCAGTTCCGCGATCACGCCGGAAACCTCCATGCCCAGTACCGGCGACGCCCCGGCAGGGGGCGGATATTTGCCACGCGCCTGCAACAGATCGGCATTGTTGAGACCGGCCGCTTTTACCGCGATCAGCACTTGGCCCGGACCGGGCTCTGGCCGGGCTTGGCTGTTCACCGTCAGCCGGTAATCCGGGCCCGGTCTCTCAATATGAACGGCTTTCATGGCTTGCACAGTCTTTGGCTCCGGCTAACACTAAACCAGAACGGGAGACTCAGGCGATGGACTTGGACGATCTGCAACCGCGCAAGAAGCTGCCCGACATCGTATTGGGCGAGGATATTTCCGCCCTTTCCGCCCATGAGCTGGAAAAACGAATCGCCCGGCTGGAAGAGGAAATCGCGCGCTGTGCCGCCGCGATCAAGGCCCGTCAGGCAACCAAATCCGCGGCGGAAAGCTTCTTCAAGAAATGATGTAAAGATTAATACGCACAGCAACATTAGGCATGTGCGCGCGAATCAGGCTGTTTACCAAGCATTGTTCTTTGCGGGCCGGTTCTGGCTTGCTAGCGTCGCGTCCGTTAGATCGGGGACATCATGTTGAGCAACGATACCGACGTCGCCAATTTCATCGACACCGCGATGTTCGATCGCACCTTTGATGAAGGCATGGCGCTGGTGGAGGAAACCGCCCGCTATCTCGACGGCAAGGGCCGCGAGGAAGCCCGCACCCTGCCGCGCAAGGTGGCCATGCTGTATGCCGGCGAAAGCATGCGTGTCACCACCCGCTTGATGCAGGCGGCGAGCTGGCTGCTGGTGCAGCGCGCGGTGCGCGATGGCGACATGGATCGCGCCGATGCCTTGCATGACCGTTACCGCCTGGGCAGCCGCGAAATCTGCCTGGGGGTTTGCGTCGAGGAAACCGATGCCCTGCCGCTGCAATTGCAGGACCTGCTGGGACGCAGCGACAATCTTTATCGCCGCATCGCGCGGTTGGATGACGTGTTGTTTGGCGCCGCCGAAGTTCCCCCCGGTGCGCGGGGACAGATTGACGCCCTGGCCCAGGCCTTTGGCGCAAAATAACGGGCGCGGTCCTTTTGCGTCCTGAGTTCGTCGCTCGTCGCTCATGGGCGTTTTAGCCCACATCGCTCCTCGCTCCTCGCTCCTGCTCAGGCCACAAAAATCCTCGCGCCGGGCAACAAAAAAGGGTGGCCGTCTGACCACCCTTTTTCAAATCCAATCGAAAGGCGCCTAGCCCTTAACGAACCCGGCAAACTTCTTGTTGAAGCGGGTGAGACGGCCGCCACGATCCATCAGCTGCTGCTGACCGCCTGTCCAGGCCGGGTGGGTGGTCGGGTCGATGTCCAGGGTGAGTTTCTGGCCCGCGGAGCCATAGGTGGTGCGCGTCTTATAGGTGGTGCCGTCGTTCAGCTGAACTTCGACAAAGTGATAGTCGGGATGGATACCCTTTTTCATGACACGTACCTTTTCTTGGGCCCTGCCCATTCCGCCCCGGCGGCGGATGCCGCCCATGTTCAAAGCCGGCGAGGGCGGGCTTATACGGGAGGTGCGGCGGCCCCGCAAGAATAACCTCCCCATGGGGCGAAGCCCCACATATGGGGAGGTGGCCGTAGCTGGCCTCCTGGGCGCGAAGCGCCCAATTAACTATTTGCGCGCTTCGCGCGCATGGCCAGCGAAGGCCGGAGGGGTAAGGGCAAAAGCGGCAATAGTTCCTTTGGCTTGGCCCCGCCGCCCCTATATACAGCCGGGGTTAACAAAAGGCGGCCCGGTTTGGCGAGGGGAGACAGCAGTTTTACCAGCGAAACCGCCCGCATCGCGGCGGGGCGTCCCAAAGCCAAGTCCTTGGCGCCCCTTAAGGGGATTTTGCCCTTCCTGAGGCCTTATCGGGGGCGGATCCTGGTGGCGGTTCTGGCCCTGATCGCCTCCTCCTCGGCCACCCTGATGCTGCCCCAATTCGCCCGGGGGCTGATCGATGCAAGGGGGCTTTCGGAAACCGAGGCCCATGCCTTGTCCAGTTTCTATGCCGCCTTTGTCGCGGCGGCGGCGGTGCTGGGGTTGGCGGCTGCCACCCGATTCTATGCCGTGACCTGGCTGGGCGAGCGGGTGGTCGCCGATGTCCGCAAGGCGGTGTTCGACAATGTGCTGGGTCTGTCGCCCCAATTCTTTGAAGTTACCCGCACCGGCGAAGTCTTGTCGCGTATGACCGCCGACACAACCTTGATCCAGACCGTGGTGGGATCTTCGGTCTCCTTGGCGCTGCGCAATCTGGTGACCCTGACCGGCGGGCTGGTGCTGATGTTTGTCACCAGCGTGAAGTTGACCTTGTTTGTAGTGGCGGCGGTGGTGCTGGTGATGCTGCCGCTGCTTTTGTTCGGGCGGTGGGTGCGCCGCTTGTCGCGCCAGAGCCAGGATTCCATCGCCGACACTTCGGCGCGGGCCAGCGAGACCTTGAATGCGGTGCCCACCGTGCAAGCCTTCACCCAGGAAGCCCATGAGCGCGCGGCCTTTGCGGATGCGGTGGAGCGCGCCTTTGCTTTCGCCAAAAGCCGCACCTTCGCCCGCGCCATCCTCACGGCGGTCGCAATCTTCACCGCCTTTGCCGGTTTGGCGACGGTGGGTTTGATTGGACTGCATGATTTCATCGGCGGGCGCATTTCGGCGGGCCAGCTGGTGGCCTTCATCTTTTACGGGTTCCTCACCGGCGGCGGCGTCGGCGCCCTCAGCGAGGTTTGGGGCGATCTGCAGCGCGCCGCGGGGGCCACCGAAAGGCTGATGGAATTGCTGCATGAAGTGCCCGCCATCCGCCCGCCTTCGCGTCCGCTTTCCTTGCCCGCCCATTGCGGCGGCGCGGTTTCCTTCCAGGATGTGACCTTCCACTACCCTACCAGGCCGGATTTCAAAGCATTGAACGGATTTTCGCTGGACGTTGCCAGCGGCGAGGCCGTGGCGCTGGTGGGGCCCAGCGGGGCGGGAAAATCCACTGTCTTTCAATTGATGCTGCGCTTCTTTGAGGCCCAGAGCGGAAGCATCCGTTTTGACGGCGTCGATATCACCCAGCTCGATCCTGTCGCCTTGCGCCAGAAAATCGCGGTGGTGTCGCAAGAGCCGGTGATTTTTTCCGGCAGCATCGCCGACAATATCCGTTATGGCCGCCAGGACGCGCGCGACGAGCAGATCCGTGCCGCCGCCGATGCCGCCGCGGCCACTGAATTCATCGAAAAACTGCCGCAAGGGTTCGACACTTTGGTGGGCGAGCGCGGCGTGACCTTGTCGGGCGGCCAGCGCCAGCGCCTGGCGATTGCCCGCGCCATCCTGCGCGATGCCCCGCTCTTGTTGCTGGACGAAGCGACCTCGGCTTTGGATGCGGAGAATGAACGGCTGGTGCAGACCGCGCTTGCCAATCTGATGGTGGGGCGCACCACCTTGGTGATCGCCCACCGTTTTTCCACCATCCAGCGGTTGGCCCGGATTGTGGTGATGGAAGACGGCCGGGTGGTGGCGCAGGGCAATCATGCCCAACTGATGGCGGGCGGCGGGCTTTATGCGCGGCTGGCCTCGCTGCAATTCGCGGACAAGGCGTTATGAGATTGGCCCGTCCGCGCCGGCCGCTGCGTGCACTGGCCGCTTTGGTGGTTGTGGCCGCAATCAGCGCCTTGGCGCGCGGGGTGTGGGTCAATGGCCTGTTTTCTTCCGTAAACCCGGGCTTTTCCGGCGCCTGCCAGGTTATCGCCAGCCTGCCTGGAGTTCAGGATATGGAGATCGCCGACGGCACGGTGTTTCTCTCGGTGGGCAGCGCGCGCGGCCCCGGTCCTCAAGACGGCATCTATGCCATGCCGCTAGCCGGCGGCAGTCCGGTCAAGCTGGCGGGCGCGCCCAGGGATTTCCATCCCCGCGGCATCGGCCTGTATCGCGCTTCCGGCAGCTTGCTTTTGTTCGCGGTCAACCACCGCGCCAGCGGGCGGTTCAGCATCGACTCTTTTGAAATCAGGGATTCCGGCGTCAGCCCCGCGCTGGTGGCGCAAGGCACCATCCAGGGTGGTTTGATGATCAATCCGCAGGATGTGGCGGTCGCCGGCCCCGGCATTTTTTATGTCGCCAACGGCACGGCGGGCAAAAATCCTCTGATCCATGGCCTGCAGACCTACGGCATCATTCCCGGCGGCAATGTTCTGTATTTCAACGGCACCAGTTTCAGCCAGGTTGCCGATGGGCTTTATGGCACCCGCAGTCTGTTGCTGTCGCCCAAAGGCGATCACCTGATCGTGGGCGGCCTGCTCAGCCGTTCGCTGACCAGTTACACGCGCGAGCCCTTTACCGGCCAATTGACTGACGACGACACACTCAATCTTTCGACTGGACCGGAGAAACTCAGCATCGACGCCCAGGGCAATTTGCTGGTGGCAGGCCATGCCAATCTGATGGAATGGCGGGCGGCGGCCGCCGATCCCGGCAAGCGGGCTGGGTCGCAAATTTTGCGGGTGAGTTTGTTCAATGGCGTGCCGCAGGCCAAGGAGCAGGTCTATGGCGGCGACGGGTCGCAATTGGCCGGCGCCAGCGTGGCGGTCGCGGCGGGAAACCGCCTGTTGATGGGCTCCAGCCTGGATTCCAAACTGATCGCCTGCAGCCAGAAATAAAAAGGGCGCCGCAAGGGCGCCCTTTTGTCTATCTATCCTGGCGCTTACGCAACCTGGATAATCTCTTCGCCATTGGGATCGCGCAGCACATAGCCGCGGCCCCACACGGTTTCAATATAGTTGGCGCCTTCGGTGGCGGCGGCCAGCTTCTTGCGCAGCTTGCAGATGAAGACGTCGATGATCTTCAGCTCCGGCTCGTCCATGCCGCCATACAGGTGATTGAGGAACATTTCCTTGGTCAGGGTGGTGCCCTTGCGCAGGGAGAGCAGCTCCAGCATCTGATATTCCTTGCCGGTCAGATGCACGCGGGCGCCGTCGACTTCCACGGTCTTGGCGTCCAGATTGACGGTGAGCTTGCCGGTGGTGATGACCGACTGGCTGTGGCCCTTGGAACGGCGAACCACCGCCTGGATGCGCGCGACCAGCTCGTCCTTGTGGAAGGGCTTGGTCATGTAATCGTCGGCGCCAAAGCCCAGGGCCTTGACCTTGGCTTCGACAATGGCATTGCCCGACAGGATCAGGACCGGCGTCTGCACCTTGGCGACGCGCAACGCCTTAAGGACTTCGAAGCCGCTCATATCCGGCAGCTGAAGATCCAAGACGATAATGTCATAGTCATAAAGCTTACCCAGATCGATCCCTTCTTCGCCGAGATCGGTGGTGTAAACATTTAGCCCTTCGCTACGGAGCATCAGCTCGATGCTGCGCGCCATGGCGCTATCGTCTTCGATCAAGAGTACGCGCATGTCTGGTCCCTCTCTTAACGGTCGGCCATAACCCAGCATGGTGCGGGTTAGGGTTAATTGGTTTTAGGACCCTAAGCCGAAATAGTTAACAGCAGCTTTAACATCCCGGGCATGCCGCAACCCTTCCTCCACCCCCATTAAGGCCCGGAAAGGACTCTGCCGGCCCGCTAAGGGGGTTGATTCAATTTATTAAGTTTACCGGGGTTTAAATTTTTGGCCTCAGACTGGCGCGCGTCGGGGATAAAAAATCTTCGAAAATTTGGCCCAGAGGCGCAAAAAGCGCCAAAAACGGGATTTTTATGCGCGCTTTGCTGTCGGATATCGAGGCGATCCCCACCCTGACCCGCTTTGGCCGGGTCGCCCGGATCGAGGGGTTGGCGGTGGAGGTTACCGGCGCCCAGGGGGCGGTGAGCCTCGGCGGCCAATGCCGCATAAGCATCGGAAATCACAAGACGATTTCTTGCGAAGTGGTCGGCTTCCGTGACGGCAGGGCCCTGGTCATGCCGCTGGGATCTCTGGACGGAATTACCCTGGGGGCCCGGGCCGATTTCGAGGACCGCCCCGCATCGATCTACCCCTCCAAAGCCTGGCTGGGCCGGGTGATTGACGGTTTTGGCCAGCCGATCGACGGCAAAGGTGCCCTTGCGCAAGGCACCGCCGCCTATCCCATCAAGGCGGCGCCGCCGCCCGCCACCAGCCGCGGCCGCATGGGCGGCAAGCTTGATCTGGGCGTGCGCGCCATGAACGCCTTCACCACCTGCTGCGCCGGTCAGCGCATGGGCATTTTCGCGGGCAGCGGTGTGGGCAAATCCATTTTGTTGTCGATGCTGGCACGCAATTCCGATGCCGATGCCATCGTGATCGGCTTGATCGGCGAACGCGGCCGCGAAGTGAAGGAATTCATCGAAGACGATCTGGGCGAGGAAGGCCTGGCCCGTTCGGTCGTGATCGCAGCCACTTCGGATGAAGCGCCGCTGGTGCGCCGCCAGGCGGCCTATGTCGCCATGACCGTGGCCGAGCATCTGCGCGACCAGGGCCTGAATGTTTTGCTGCTGATGGATTCGGTTACCCGCTTTGCCATGGCCCAGCGCGAGATCGGGCTTTCCGCGGGCGAGCCGCCGGCTTCCAAGGGCTATACGCCCACGGTCTTTGCCGAACTGCCGCGGCTGTTGGAACGCGCAGGTCCCGGCCCGGACGGCCGCGGTACGATTACCGGCCTGTTTACCGTGTTGGTGGAAGGCGACGATCACAACGAACCGGTGGCCGACGCGGTGCGCGGCATCCTGGACGGCCATATCGTTTTGGAACGTGCCATTGCGGAACGGGGGCGCTTTCCGGCGATCAATATCCTTAAAAGCGTGAGCCGCGCCATGCCGGCTTGCAACAGTGACGACGAACAAAAGCTGGTTTTGCGGGCCCGCCAGCCCCTGACCATCTATGAGGACATGGCGGAACTGATCCGGTTGGGCGCCTATAAAGCTGGCACGAATCCTGAAGTGGATGATGCCATTAGGCTCAATCCCGCCCTCGAGGCTTTTTTGGCTCAGTCCAAGACCGAGCGGGCGGCGTTGAGCGAATGCTATGACGCATTGTCCGCCATTCTGGACAGTGCGGAAGGGAGTGCGCGATGACCCGGACCGATACGCTGCTGCGCCTCAAGCGCTTCCGCGTCGATGAAATGAAACGTCGGATTGCCTCGATCGACGCCATGAAGGCCGATCTGGAGCGCAAGCTGACCGACCTGGACGACAATGTCGCCCGCGAAAAACAGCGTGCCGGCGATTCCGATATCGGCCGTCTGGCTTTTCCGTCTTTCCTGCGTTCCATCGAGGCGCGGCGCGAAAACCTCCGCACCACCTTGAAGGAAATCGAGCGCGAATATGCCGCCGCGCACCAGGACCTGACCGACGCTTTCCAGGATCTCAAATCGCTGGAAGTCGCCACCGAGCAGCAGGCCAAGCGGCTGAGCGAGATGCAGGCCCGCCGCGCCCAGGCGCGTCTGGACGAAATCGCGCTGGTTCGCCATCTGCGCAAACACGCCCTGCGTTCAGCTTAAGGTCGCGGTCTTTTTGCCCGCTGAGTGCGTCGCGCGTGCTCACGGGCTCTGGGCCCGCTCCGCGCGACGCTCCTGCTCATCGGGCAAAAATCCTCGCTCCGGTATATCGAAGCGTTCAGATCAAGATTGCCAGTGCGGCGGCGGCGAAGATCGTCCATCCCAAGCCCCGCATGATTAACGCACTCCAGGGCAGCAAGGGTTGAATCCGGTCTTCCCATTCCAATTCCCGCAAGGCCAGGGATTGCTGGCGTTCGAAGACGAGATGCTCATGCCGGATATCGGCATAGGCGGAAACCGCAAAGCCCTTTCCGCGGGGGGCGGATAAGCCAATCGCAGACATTTGGTAGGCCTCAAATAGGTCCCTCGCAGCCATAACGCGGCTGCTGTTTGCGGCGTTCCATAAGAGTCACACCAGGCCGTGCTCCGTGACAAAAAGAGCGCGATTTCCTTAACCATGCTGTTGAACCGGGATGGGGCTGGCCTATGATTCCGCAGGTTGAGTCGCTGCCGGGCCTGGGCTGGCCCGTTGTAAGGGGGCATCGGGGGCATGTCGTTCGCGGAAACCATTTCGCCGTTTTTCGGACGCTGCGCCTTTGTCTGGTTCTATCTGACCACCACGATGGACATACTGCAGAATTGGCACACCATCGCCGCCGACCTGGCCGCCAAGCATGTGCCCTTGCCGCCGCTAGTTTTGCTGGTGGTCTTGCTGCTGATCGTGATGGGCGGCATCTCGCTTCTGTTCGGCTGGCACACCCGCCATGCCGCGATCCTTTTGTTCGGCATGACCATGATCGCGACCGTGACCATGCATGATTTCTGGCATTTTCCCGAAGGCGCGGCGCGCGCGCAGCAATTCGCCATCTTCGCGCGGGATTTTGCGATCTGCGGCGGCTTGCTTTTGTTGGTGGGGTTGGGGCCGGGACCGTTTGCCGTGGATAATCGTGGCAAGTCCGGCGGCGGCAAGAAGCGCTAGTCTTTTGGGTCCTGAGTTCGTCGCGCCTTCGCTCATGTACGTTTTCAGTACACGTCGCTCGGCGCTCCTGCTCAGGACCCAAAATCCTTAGCGCTTCTTAATGAGAGAATGTTTCCAGCATCTGGTCGGCCAAGGCGCCGGGCTCCAGCATCTCCAGCCCATCTTCAGCCCTGGGCCCATGCGTGACATGGGCGAGGGCCGCGCCTGACAGGCAGGCGGCCAAAGCCGCGCCCAAACGGCGGGTACGGTCCATGTTGGTGACGATCACCCGGCGGAAGCGGAAGGCGGTGACGATGTCGCTGACATCCTCGGCATCGCTGAGCGCGGATACCACGCCGATGGTCTCCACCCCTTCGATGTCGCCCAGCGCGCTGAAGGCGCTGGCGGCGCGCAGGTTGAGGGGATTGAAGCCGTCGGCTTCCATCACCGTCAGCAAGTCCGGCGGGTTGGTGCCGGTACGAAACAGCGCCAGCCCGCCATCGGCGCGGGTCAGCTCGGTCTTGCGGCCGATCAGGGCGGCGGTATGGCGAATTTTGGCGGCAACCGCGCTTTTGCCCGCACCCGCCGGTCCCACCAGCAGGATGCCGCGGGCTTTTTCCAGATCGATGGGCTTGGGCCTGAGACGGTGGGCCAAAGCGAAGGTCAGGGCGGTGTCCAGGCTGATTTCGGGAAATTTGCTCGCCTCGCGCACCAGCGCCTGTGCCAGGCTTTCCGGGAGGCGGTGGCGCTTCATGGTCTCGCCCAGCAGATTGCGCAAATCGGCACGGGGAAAGGCGATCAGGTTATTGCTGGCCTGGAGCTGAGCCATAGGGCCCGCCTAAACCTGGCCAAGGGTGCGCAACCGCACCGAGGCGTGGATTTCATTCTGGCTCATCACCACCGTCTGGGGACGGAAGCGTTCGATGATGGAGCGCACAAAGGGACGGATCTGCGGGCTGGTCAGCAGGATCGGCACTTCATTCTTGGCGCCGGCTTCGTCAAACGCCTCGCGCACTTGCTGGATGAATTGCTGCAGCTTGGACGGCGCCATTGCGAGCTGGCGTTCTTCGCCGGTGCCGACAATGCTTTCCATAAAGGCCTGTTCCCAATTGGGCGACAGTGCGATCAGGGGCAGATAACCGCCGGGCGAAAGATTGGCATGACAGAGCTGGCGGGCCAGGCGGGCGCGCACATGTTCGGTGATGTAAAGCGCGTTCTTGGTATGGCCGACCGCTTCGGCAATGCCTTCCAGGATGGCGGGCAAATCGCGGATGGAAACGCGTTCCCCCAACAGGGTCTGCAGCACGCGCTGCACCCCGGTGACCGAAATCTGGGACGGGATCAGTTCTTCCACCAGCTTCTTGTTTTCCGGCGGCAGATCGTCCAGCAGCTTCTTGGTCTCGGCATAGGAGAGCAGTTCCGCCATATGGCTCTTGAGCACTTCGGTCAGATGGGTGGTCAGCACTGTGCCGGGATCGACAACCGTGAAACCGCGGAACGAGGCTTCTTCCTTGAGGGCGCCGGAAACCCAGGTGGCGGGCAGGCCGAAGGCGGGCTCGGTGGTGGCGGTGCCGGGCAGATCGATGGGCAGGCCCTTGGGATCCATGATCAGGAAGCTGCCGGGGAAAAGTTCGCCCTTGCCGGAATCGAATTCCTTGATGCGGATGCGGTACTCGTTGGCGCCCAATTGCATATTGTCCAGGATGCGCACGGCGGGCATGACAAAGCCCATCTCCTGCGCCAATTGGCGGCGCAGGGCCTTGATCTGATCGGTGATGCGATGGCCCTGCACGTCATTGATCAGCGGCAGCAAGCCATAGCCCAATTCGATGCGCAGCAGATCCAGCGCCAGGGCGGTTGAGATCGGCTCTTCCTTGGGCGGGCCGTCGGCCTGGGCGGTTTCGGCCGCGGCCTGGGCGGTGCGCGCGTCCTTGCGCCTATAGGCATACCAGGCCAGCGAACCGGTGGCGGCGGAAAGCCCGCCAAACACCAGAAACGGCATGCCGGGCAGGACCGCGACAATGCCCATCACCGCGGCGGCCATGCCCAGCGCCTGGGGATAGAAGGAAAGCTGGCCCATCAGGGCCTTGTCGGTGGCGCCTTCGACACCGGCCTTGGAGACCATCAAGCCGGCGGCGGTGGAGACGATCAAAGCGGGCATTTGCGAGACCAGCCCGTCACCCACCGTCAGCAAGGTGAAAGTGTGGGTGGCGTCGCCGAAGCTCATGCCTTTTTGCGCCACGCCGATGATGATGCCGCCCACGATATTGATGCCCACGATCAAGAGACCGGCAATGGCGTCACCGCGCACGAATTTGCTGGCGCCATCCATGGCGCCGAAGAAGTTGGATTCCGCCTCGATGGTCCTTTCCAGCACATTGGGATCCTAAGCTTAGAATTCCACGTGGACAAGTTGTCGCG
>JADMIO011602854.1_pt1 | contig 61166 bp, 56 predicted proteins | sample 8958161 | NCBI WGS metagenome assembly JADMIO01 (sample SAMN16585339, study PRJNA669376) | soil metagenome | isolation source: Crop rotation soil | place: USA: Cullars Rotation, Alabama | collected 2011
GCCGCGACTTCAAGTCACGTGAATTCCAAGCTTCGGATCCCACTGTGCTGGAAAGGCGATGGTCCAGAGCGAGACCTTGTCATGGGGGAACTTCCAGGCTCTCCACCCGGCAAACGCGAACGCAGGCAGCGCCATCGCGATCACGATCGGGTTCATTGCGCCGCGGAAGTTGATCACGGCCCTCGTCTCGACGACGACATCGCCGTTCTTGAGCTGCTCGTCGACGCGGGCGTAGGTCATCTGCACGTCGTTGATCAGCCACTGCCAGGGATAGCTCTCCTGGTTCGCGGGCCCGTTTTCGCGCTTGAGAGCGAACCCGTAGTCGAGCATGTACTTGAGGTGGCCCCACGGCGTCGAGAAGGTCGACACCCACTGATCGAGCAGGTAGAGGCCGATAAGGTAGACGACAGTGAACGCGGCGAGGATCTTCAGGACGTTGATGATCGCTGGGCGAATGGGTTTGCCTTCCAGCCACCACGCCCGCGCTGCCAGGACGACTTCGATGAGGATCAGTACGAACGCCGCGTAGAAGCCGCCCAGCTTCACGAGGGCTGCCACGCCGCACGCAGCGCCACCGGCAGTCTTCCAGCCGCGCAGATAACACCACGAGCCGAGCAGCATGAACACGACGAGGATCATGTCCAGCGTGCCGATCCGGCTATGGACGAGGACGAGGTTATCTAGCGAGAAGATCGTAGCCGCCAGCACGGCAAGCCACTCATCTCCTCCAGCGGCGCGGACGATGCCGTAGAGCAACAGGATGCTGAGCATGCCGGCCAGGACGCTCGGCGCGCGCCAGCCGGTGGGACCGTCGCCGAAGACCTTCATCGAGCCGGCGAGGATCAGTTTCCCGAGCGGTGGGTGTTCGCGGTTGGGGTCCAATCCGGGCTCGGCGTTGGCGTACGGCGCCTGGGCGGGGACTGGTTCTTTCAGGATTACCCGGGCAGCGTTGACGTAATAGGCCTCGTCGAATATCAGGCTGCCCTTTGGTTCGTCGAGCCAGCTGATGCGCGCCATAAGGGAAAACAGGAGAACGAGGACGAGGACGGACCGAGGGCCGGGGACGAGAGTAAGAAGGCTCTTGAGGTCAGGCAGGGCGGCGCCGGATTCCTCCGACTGGCTCAAGTCTTCAGCTTGACTCGACACGCTACCTCCGGTCGATCAATTCGGGCCCCAAAGGAAGAGGCCGGTCATTTGACCGGCCTCAGTGTGCACGATTGGTGCTTCTTGTACTAGAAGAAGCAGAAGGGGTAGCCGAAGAAGATGTTGCAGCTGAGCGTTGCCGTTATCGCGGTGGTGGTCGTCACCGTCGCCGTACCGGTCGTCGTCACTGTCGTGCCAACGGTCGAGGTCGTCGTGTTGGTCTGCGTGGCTGACACCGTCGTGTTGGCAGTCGAAGTGTTCGTCGTTGTGACCGTGGTCGGGACCGTGGTCGTGGACGACACGGTGTTGGTCGACGTAACCGTCGTCGGGATGGTCGTCGTGTAAGACACGGTGTTCGTGCCCTGAGTCGTCACTGTCTCAGTTTCGGTGACGGTCGTGGTGCAGTTGAAGAGACCAGCGAGGAAGTCCAGCGGGTTCTGGTAGTTGTTACCCGATACTGCAACCGTCGTGCTGGTCGAGGTGTTGCAGAACGAGAACGTGGGCTGCGTTGCTTCCGCAGACGGCGCCTTGTTCGTTCCGATTCCGCCGAGGACCTGGAACGCGCCCAGAATCATCACGGCCAGCGCAGTAAATACAACTGCTCGGCTGATCATTGGAGAGAGTGACTTCTTCGACATCGGGGTGCACCTTTAATCGAATAGGACCTTGTTGGGGGCCCCGCGTAAATACTTCCGAAACGTATTACAGGCTGCATGCAAAGTCAATGAGGAAACAAGGTTCCCGCGATTTTTGTTAGGTCCTCGCGGGAAGCATGACAGGCACGACCCTGCCCCTATGCGATGGAATGAAGGAATCCGGACGACTGAGTGCATTGTCACGGTTCGCGCAGCCGTGTTCGTCGTCCCCGCTGCGTGGCACAATGAAAGTCCGCGCGGCAGGCAGCCCGCGCAAACGACATTCGCACAAACCGCATCAGGTTGAAGTAGAAAGAGGAAAGACATGGCCGCTTCTGATGTCCTCGTCTCGACCGACTACGTTGCCGAACACCTCAACGACGGCAGCTTCAAGCTCGTCGAGGTCGACGTCGACACCAACGCATACGCCGAAGGCCACGCGCCCGGCGCCATCGGCTGGAACTGGACCTCACAGCTCCAGGACCAGACCCGCCGAGACATCATCACGAAGGAAAACCTCGAGAAGCTGATGAGCGAGTCCGGCATCAGCAACGACGACACCGTCGTCCTCTTTGGCGACAACAACAACTGGTTCGCCGCCTACGCCTTCTGGGTGCTGGAGCAGCACGGCCACAAGAACCTCAAGCTGATGGACGGCGGCCGCAAGAAGTGGCTCGACGAGGGCAAGCCGACGACGACTGATGTCCCCAGCCCGGCAGCGAGCAGCTACAAGGCCGGCGATCCCGACCCGTCGTTCCGCGCCCGCCGCGACCAGGTGCTGCAGCACCAGAACGGCGCCACGAAGGCGATGGTCGATGTCCGCTCTCCCGCCGAGTTCAACGGCGAGATCATGGCTCCTCCGGGATTGCCCGAGACCGCCCAGCGCATGGGCCACATCCCCGGTGCCGCGAACGTGCCGTGGGGCCAGGCAGTCAAGGAAGACGGCACCTTCAAGTCTGCCGAGGACCTCAAGGCGCTGTACGAGGGCAAGGGCGTGACGGCCGACAAGGACATCATTGCCTACTGCCGCATCGGCGAGCGCTCTTCGCACTCCTGGTTCGCGCTGAAGCACCTGCTCGACTACCCGAACGTCCGCAACTACGACGGCTCGTGGACCGAGTACGGCAGCCTCATCGACGTCCCCGTCGAGAAGGCATAGCGCGACAAGCAGCTAAGACCACCGAGGGCAGGAAAGCGCACCGCTTCCTGCCCTCGTCTATCTTTAGACTGGTTGCACCATGTCAGAGCACTCCGTTACCCAATACCGCATCCTTCTGCGCCGTGCGCTGCGAACGGACGACTTCAAGAACGTCCAGCTCCACTTTGAAGTCGAAGTCCTGCAGTCATACCTCGGCATAGCGGGCTTCTCGGTCATCCGCACGAACACCGTGGGCCGAATCCGTAAGCAGGGCGGCTGGAGCCTCGACTTCGGCATCGCGCCAGACGAGAAGGTGATCCACATCAGCCAGGCCGATGTTGCGAGGATCCCTGCCGAAGATCGCGACCATTGGGCCGACCACGCCGTCGAGCAACCGTCGAGCCGAATGTTCCTCCAGATGCGCATGTCGCCTGGCTCCTGCTTCGACGACGGCGACGTCCGAAACTGGGAGTAGCAGCGCTGCCTCGCACCGAGGTCCCGCCCGAGCAAATCGTCGCCGGCTGCGAGCCGGAAATCGCGGAGCTTGTAGACCAACTACGGCGCATCGTGAAGAGCGCCTCGCCTGACCTCACCGAACACGGCTACACCGGTTGGAACGGCATCGGCTACCGGCACCCGATCGCTGGCTACATTTGCGGCGTCTTTCCACAAGCAGACGGCGTGCGTTTGCTGTTCGAGTACGGTCAGCAGCTGCCCGACCCGTCCGGCATGCTTACCGGCGCCGGGAAGCAGACGAAGTGGATGTCATTGCGCGAGATCGATGCGACACTGGAGGCAGCGATTGCCGCCCTCGTGGGGGCGGCGATTGAGTTCGGCGTCTTCAACAAGGGGCGCCTGTCAGAGTTCAGAGGAGCGGCACGTGGCACTAACCCTTCCCCAGTCGATGATCGACGAGATGGTCGCGCACGCAAAGGAAGATCTCCCGAATGAGTGCTGCGGCGTGATCTCCGGCAAGGGTGACGAAGCGAGCAAGCTCTACCGAACGCGCAACGCCGAGCCCAGCCCCTTCCGCTACAGCATCGACCCCCGCGATCTCCTCAAGATTGATCAGGAGATGGACGAGGCGGGAGAGAACATCCTGGTCATCTACCACTCCCACGTCGCGAGTGAGGCATACCCGTCGCCGACGGACGTCCGCCTCTCGCAGTGGCAGGGAGGTACTGAGCCGATGGAGCTCTACCCGGGTGCCTACTACGTCCTCGTCTCGTTGAAGTACGACCCGCCCGTGGTTCGGGCTTTCAAGATCCCTGCGTCCGGTCAGATCGAGGAAGAAGAACTCATCGCGGGCTAAGGTTTGAGGCTACTGCTTCGACGGCAGCGTCTCGTGCAGCCAGGGGACGATGTCTCTGATTTCGGCGGGTGAGATCTCGTGCGCCATCGGGTACTCGTGGTAGCTGACCGGATAGCCCTCGCGCTCGAGATACGCCTTCGTCGAGCGGCCCATCGCGACTTCGAGCACGGCGTCGCTGGTGCCGTGCGCGACGAAGATCGGCTGCGTGCGCTCGGCCGGGAGCTCGACGATCTGCTGGTCTGACTCGCGGAAGGCGCCGCTGAGGACCATAAGGCCCTTGAAGGTCTCCGGTCGCGGAAGGCCGAAGCGCAAGGTCACACCGCCGCCCTGCGAGAATCCGCCGAGGACGATGTTGCCGGGCTCGACGCCGGTCTGGGCAATGACCTCTTCCATGAAGCCCTGGAAGAGTTCGGTGATCGTCGGTGCGCCCTCAGGAACGGGCTCGACACCGGGCTGGCCGGCGACCCAGCTCTGCCCCATGCCGTAGAAGCTGTAAGGGCCGTTCGGGAAGGCGTAGACGTAACCGCTCTGGTCGAACACCGGCGCCAGGCCCGCGAGGTCATACATCGAGGCGCCACGGCCGTGAACGAGGACGACCAGCGGCCAGCCGGCGCCCGGCGTGAAGCCCGGCGGCTTGACCAGCACATACGGTAGGGACTTGCCTTCGACGACCTGGGACTCCATGGCGATACCTTTCACTCTGCTCCGGAGCAGATAGTGCCAGTGTTTAGCGAAGAGGACAACGCGAGATGCGGTTCGCTGCGCCTGCCACCGTGTCGTGTTTCCGTACAGCATCCTGTACCTACCACCATATCAAGAGATACGGTCGCGACTTCGGGTTCAGCCGAGAGAATCAGAGCGCCGCAGTGTTGAACTAGGCAGCGATTCCCCGGCGGACACTAGTTCTGACCGGACATGCCGTCTACGTGGCTCCAGCGATACAGAGGATGCTTCCGATCGGCGATAATCGATGTAACGCCTGAGCCTAGAAGTGGAGCCCCCGCATGGCCATCGATATCGCTTTTGAGAAGTACACCCTGAGCAACGGCCTCGACGTCATCCTGCACGTCGACAAGTCGATCCCCGTCGCTGCCGTCAACGTCTGGTACCACGTCGGCTCACAGAACGAAGAGCCCGACCGCACCGGCTTCGCCCACCTCTTCGAGCACCTGATGTTCGAGGGGTCGAAGAACCACAACCGGGAGTACTTCCACCCGCTGCAGGAAGTCGGCGCCAACATCAACGGCTCCACCAGCAACGACCGCACCAACTACTACGAGAACGTCCCTGCTGAGTACCTCGAGCTCGCCCTCTGGCTCGAGTCCGACCGCATGGGCTACCTCCTCGACGCCGTCGACCAGAAGCGCCTCGACATCCAGCGAGACGTCGTCAAGAACGAGCGGCGCCAGAGTTACGAGAACCGCCCCTACGGCCTCGCGAGCCAGGAGATTCGCAAGGCGCTGTTTCCGCCGAGCCATCCCTACCACTGGCAGACGATTGGCTCGCAGGAGCACCTCACCGCAGCGTCGCTGGAGGACGTGCACAACTTCTTCCGCACCTTCTACGCCCCGAACAACGCCAGCCTCTCGATTGCGGGCGACATCGACCTCGACGAGACGAAGGCGCTGGTCGAGCGCTATTTCGGCAGTTTGACGCCTGCTCCCGCGGTTGCGCGTGTTCAGCGCTGGACGCCGCCTCTCGATAGCGAGGTGCGGCTCCAGCTCGAGGATCGCGTGCAGCTCGAGCGCGTCTTCTTCGCGTGGGTCGGCCCGCCGCGCTTCGACCCGGACGAGGCGGCGCTCGACGTGCTCGTCTCGATCCTGGCGGAAGGCCGCAGCTCGCGTCTCCACCGTTCGCTGGTCTACGAGAAGCAGATCGCCCGCGACGTTAACGCCTACTTCGCCGCGATGGAGATCGCCGGCGAGATCCGCATCGACGCGACGGTGGTCCCCGGCCAGAAGGTCGAGGACGTCGAAGCCGCAATCTTCGCCGAGCTGGAGCGTATCCAGAACGCGCCGCCTACGGACGAGGAAGTGCAGCGCGCGGTCAACCGCATCGAGGCGCACTACGTTCGTCAGCTCGAGAGCGTCGGCGGCTTCGGTGGCCGCGCCGACCTGCTCAACTACTTCAACGTCTTCGCCGGCGACCCCGGTGAGCTGAACAAGGACCTCGACCGCTACCTCAAGGTGCGCGCCGCGGACGTCCAGCGTGTCGCGAAGCAGTACTTCGGCCCCGGCCGTGTGCGTCTGCTGATCACGCCGCTCGAGCAGGTCGCTGCTGGCACCACCGAAGTAGACCGCTCGCAGCAGCCCGGCGCCGGCCGCCAGCGCAGCTTCGAGCCGCCGGTGCCGCAGCGCCTCACCGTGGCCGGTAAGTACGACCTGCTTGTCGTCGAGAAGCGCGAGGTGCCGCTCGTGGCTGCCGGCGTCTATTTCCCCGGCGGCTCGGTGCTCGACCCGCAAGAAAAGCCCGGCCTCACCGCCTTCATGGGGCGGCTGATGACGGAGGGCACGAAGAATCGCAGCAGCATGGACATCGCCGACGAAGGCGACTTTATTGCGGCGCGGCCAGCGGTCGGCGTCGACCGAGAAGACATCATCATCTCGACCGAGGCGCTGACCCGCCACTGGCCGAAAGCGCTCGAACTGCTCACCGACGTGCTGCTCAACCCCACGTTCCCGGAGCAGGAGGTGGACCGCGTCAAACGCGAGCGACTCACCGACCTGCGCCGCCTGCGTGACGATGCCAACGCGATCGCCGACCGCGTCGAGAACGGCCTGCTCTACGGCCGCGACACGCCGCACGGCCACCCGATCAGCGGCCGCGAAGAGTCCGTGGAGGCCTTCACCCGCGACGAGATCGTCGAGCAGCACGAGAAGCTGATCCTTGGGGGCAAGCCGACGTTCTTCATCGTCGGCGACATCGACGCTGAGACCGCGAAGCAGCAGATCGAAGCGGCGTTCGGCAGCCAGGCGTTCGGTGCCAACGCCCCAGCGCCGGCGAGCACCGACGCGACGCGCCAGCCGACGACGATCTACCTCGTCGACAAGCCCGGCGCCGCGCAGTCCGTGATCTCAGCCAGCCAGCTCAGCGTTGAGCGCACGCACCCCGACTACGTGCCGCTGGTGGTGATGAACATGGTCTTCGGCGGTCAGTTCACCTCGCGCCTGAATATGAACCTGCGCGAGGACAAGGGCTACACCTACGGCTACCGCTCCCGGTTCGACTGGCGGCGCACCAACTCCGGCTACTCCGCCGGTGGCGCCGTTCAGACGGCCGTGACGAAGGAGTCGCTGATCGAGACGCTGAAGGAGTTCCGCGAGCTTCACGCCGATAAGCCGGTCTCTGAGGAAGAATTCGAGAAGGCGCGTCTTGGCATCATCCGCGGCTTCCCGCCCAGCTTCGAGACGCCCGGCCAGGTGCTGCGACGCCTGCTCGACCTGGTGCATTACGGACTGCCGGACGACTACTTCAGTGGCCACGTGTCGCGGCTCAGCGGCGTGAAGCTGGAGGACGTGCACCGCGTCTCGGCGGGCCACGTCGACCCGGCGGCGCTGAGCATCATCGTTGTCGGTGACCGCAAAGTCATCGAGCCCGGGCTACTCGAGCTCAACCTGCCGATCGTCCATCTCGACTACGAGGGCCGGCCGCTCGAGTAAGTACCAGATCGCATGCCCGGCGACAAGAAGGACCGGTTTATGGCCGGTCCTTCTTGTTGGGTTGACGGTGCCAATAACCAGATTGCATATGATATTCACGAAAAAATTATCTGCAATTGAATTCGGAACGAGTGTTGCATACGTCTTGCCTTTATCGCATGTATAGACGCGATAGGGCGCAGAGAATATCAATCCGTAATTGACGATATGTCGACGGCTGGGTCATTCTAATATTCCGCCAAACGAGACTACTGAGAGCCGAATTGCATAGCAGGACTGAAACATTCGGCCGAGTTTCGCTGTTTAAAGCTTAGAGACCCCGAATATTCGAGGTTCCACGGTCCGCCAGGGACCAGGTCAGGGAGGACCACATGCGTCGGCGACGGAACGCGCGTAATCTCAGGGCAATATTCTCAAGCAACTTCGGCGGTGTTGCGACAGGCACCGGACTCGTTTTCACTGCCCTTGGAATTGGACTGCTGGTTGTTTTCAGCAGCTTTTCGAGCTATACGGTCACACCAGCGTTCGCACAGACTGTGCCTTGGGACGGAAACGGTGCATCCGGCGGAACCTGTGACACCTTCAACAGTGACAACCTGAGCCCAGCTCCCGGCCAGCAGGGCTGGTGGTTCATTCTCAGCTCACCCGACCGCGCGAATTTCACCAGTTGGACTCTGACCGTCACGTTTTCTCCTGGTGGAACGCAGACTGTGACGCGAACGGCAGCACAGGACCCAACCGGTTCCGTGCAATTCGCGGTTTACTCGCCCGACAACGCGACACTTGTAAGTGCCTCTGTCACAAACGGCACTTCCAATAGCGTTCTTACTGTGTCCCACTGCGCGCACGGTGCAACCTCCACGAATACGCCTACTGCCACGCCGACCGACACTCGCACCCCGACGGTCACCAATACGCCAACTGACACGGCAACCGCGACTGCAACAAGGACTGCGACGAACACTCCGACCGACACGGCCACGCCTACGGCAACCAACACGGCGACGAATACTCCAACCGGAACGCTGACGCCGTCCGCCACGCCTACGCAAACCGCGACGTCGACTGCCACAAACACGGCGACAAACACCCCGACCGGCACGCTGACTCCGTCTGCCACCCCGACTCAGACGAACACGCCTACGGAGACAGCGACTCCGACTGCCACAAACACGGCTACGAACACGCCGACTGGCACTCTGACGCCGAGCGCGACGCCGACGCAGACGTTTACGCCGACGGCCACAAACACGTTCACCCCGACACCGACTTCTACTGGTGTGATTGACAACAACACGCCTACTAGCACCCCGGTGACGCCGACGAACACGCCAGTTCCGCCCACTGCGACCTCTACCGGGACTCTGACCCCGTCTCCGACAGCGACACTTCCCGGATTCACTATCGAGTCTGCAACTACGAGCACTCCGTTCCCCACCAGCACGGGAGTCTCCACGCCTGTGAACCAGGTTGCAGGTGCGCAGGCTACGCCGCCTTCGACGGTGACCAGTCAGGTCCTGGGTACACAGGCCACACCGCCTTCGACCGCGGTTCGTACAGCAACTGACCCGGTGAACGAGGTTCTCGGTATCCGGCAACTTCCCAGCACCGGTTCTGAGGGGCCCACGTCGAATGACCACGGGCGTACGACGGTCATCTGGATCCTGAGCATGCTGTTCATCGCGACTGGTGGCGTGCTGATCTTCGCGCCGCGATTCCTGGCGAACCCAGAGCGCTAAAAGCAACCAAGCCTCAGCAAATCGTCGAGACCGCCTCAAGCAGGCGGTCTCGGCTTTTGGGCACCCTCATTGAGACTTTACGGGCGATTGTGACAAGACATAACGCAAGCTCATTGCGATATCTTCAGGCAATGAAGACCATCGGAAGAAGCAGCACTAGCTCCGTATCCTCTGCCTATAACACGTCAACTTCAGCCGCGCATGAGGTGACGCCACGGAGGCAGAGCGATGAAGATGAAGTGGTTACCAGGACGACGCAAGACACGGGCCAGCTTTGGAGGCGTTCACCTCGGGAGCGCAATCCTGGTGGGTCTTGTGGGAATCGCACTCCTTGTTCTCATTACGTTCGCACCCAATGAGCAGGCGGCCGGTGCCCCGGAGGGCAAGGTCGATATCTGCCATGCCACCGCTTCTCAAACCAATCCATACGTCGGCAACCAGCCGGCGAAAAGTGGCGACGTGGAAGGGCACGATGGACATAACGGCCCGATCTGGTTCCCCGGTATTACCGTGACGTGGGGCGACATCATTCCCCCGTTTGAGTACACCGACCATACCGGGACTCATATGTACCCGGGTAAAAATTGGACCGCCGCGGGGCAGGCCATCTTCGCCAATGACTGCAATATTCCGAGTACGAACACACCAACCAGCACAGCTACGAACACGCCGACGAATACCGCGGTGGTAAACACCAGTACGCCGACCAACACGCCGACAAATACGTCCGTGGTGAACACAAGTACTCCTACGAACACGGCGACTAACACCGCGGTGGTGAACACCAGCACACCGACCAACACGCCGACAAATACGTCCGTGGTGAACACAAGTACTCCGACGAATACGGCGACAACGACGGCCGTGGTTAACACAAGTACTCCGACGAATACGTTTACTGACACCCCGACCACCACTGCGACCCTGGGCACGAACGAGCTAACAAGTACGCCAACCGGGACTGTCATCGTCAACACGAGCACGCCGACTGTCACCGCTACTTCCCCCGGCGTCGCGAGTGTCGAAACACCGGCGCTGACACCCGTGGTTGCGGCGGAAGAGATCACTTCGACTGCCACCGCCGAAGCCATCGTTCTTGAGGAAATCGTCGTGGCGGAAGCGCCGCCAGCCGGGCTGACTTCAGAGGTCGCTGCTGAGCAGGCAACGCCTGTCCCGGCGCAGCAGGTATCTCCGGTCCAGGTGGTGCCTACGGCTACGCCGGCTGCAGCGGTGCAGCAAGTGTTCGTCCCGCCAGTCACGGGCGATGGAGGACTGCTTGGCCGCTGACCAGGCAAAGTTCACAACGAGACGGCCTTCCTGGTTGGGAGGCCGTCCGTCGGTAAATGCCGGTGGGTTACTCATAGCGAGGCTACGGTGCAGACCGGTTCGCATCGCCGGTCGTACAGGCGGCGGCCACTGGAACGCCTTCGTCCGACTGCACTGTCTCCCTCCAAAACACCGGAGTGGGGAGTGGTTAGGACGAAGGATCGGGAGGTCAGGCGGCTGAGGTAGAGCTCGCCGCGGTGTTGCTGCCGAAGCGGGGACGGTTACCCTCCAGCTTGTCGAAGGCGCGCATGAAGCCCTCGACGCAGCGCGGGTCGAAGTGCGTGCCGGCACAGCGGATCAGCTCGAGCTTTGCGTCGTCCATGCTCACCGCCGCCTGGTAGGTGCGGCCGGACGTCATGGCGTCGAAGGCGTCCGCGACCGCGACGATGCGCGCATGGAGCGGGATGGCGTCGCCGCGCAGGCCCATCGGGTAGCCGCTGCCGTCGTAGCGCTCATGGTGGTAGCGGATCGCATCGGTGACCGTGCTAAGCGCGAGCACGTTGACGGCGATCTCGTAGCCTCGCGTGACATGCTCCCGGATGATGGCGAACTCTTCGTCGGTCAGGGCGCTGGGCTTGGTCAGGATACGGTCAGGGACGCCGATCTTGCCGACGTCATGCATCTGGGCGCCGAGGGCGAGCGACCGCAGCTCGAGCGTCGAGAGTCCCAGCTCCTTACCCATCATCAGCGCGAAGGTCGCGACACGGCGGACGTGACCGAGGGTATACGCGTCCTTCCACTCGATCGCGTCGACGAGGTCGGCTACCGGCTGGCTGTGCCCGTGGTTGAGCTGTGCAATCGCGTCTCGCATCGAGAGCGCTTCGGCCAGCACTCGGACGCTGCCGGCTCGACGGGCCTCCATGAACCACCCACCAAAGATCACCAGGAAAGCGGCGCCGTAGGTGAAGTGGTAGAGCCACCAGCTGTAGTGCCAGGTGACGCCGAAGGTCAGGGAAAGCTGGACCTCCATGAGCAGAAGCATCGCGCAGACCATTGCCCACTGTGAGGTCAGCCGCGCGAAGAGGTACGCCTGGAAATAACGCCATGCGCTGAAGCCCAGCAGGCTGAGATTGATGACCGTCACGACTTTCTGCAGCACCGGGTCGCTGTAGGGGACGAACGCTAGCCAGTCCGGCGTCGCGAAGGCGAGCCCGATGTAGAGCCCGGAGAGGACCGCCGTCCCCGCGACGATCGTCGAACCCCAGCGTTTGAGGAAGTCTTCGGCTGCGGGTGGCAGCACGACGACGCTGAGAGCGACGAAGATGGAACCCATCGTGACGCTGAGCCAGCTGCTGACCGCCAGCTCAACGTGGAAGCCGCTATGCAGGTGGCCTGGCGTGCCGAGGCCGTGCACGGAGAAGACCGCGGCGATGCTCAGAAACGCGAGGCCGAGAAAGACAAGGCGTGTCTCCGAGAGCGACTTCGTCAGCAGCATCACCACGACGAACGCGGCTGCGGAGGCCAGCGTCGTCCCGGAGACGATCCAGAAGTGGAAGTTGTTCGCCATCCAGAGCTTGTCAATGCCGGGAAACGCGAGGAGCACGGCGAACAGGACCAGAGGAGTGCCCAGCAGAATTGCCGAGAGCGCCGGAAACGGTACCGGGACCTTTGCCGAAGACAGATTTTGGGTGCTCACCTTGTGAGTTATATCGGCAGTTATTGTTCAGGTAATAGTTCGACGGTGTGCAATTTCCGATCACGACGCCAGCCAATTGTCGGGTACTCATCGACTGCATCCCGATGGTCAATCTTGGGACGCTCGCAATGCGGATGTAATCTGTAACTCGGTATGGCTTGACCTGCCAAATTCCCGAATCGATATTGTACGAATAGCAGAAGCTGGCGGGTGGAGCCTTCGGACCAGCGAACTCTCGCGACAATCCGAACCGGAACAACTTGGAGATCCATGACCTGCTAACGATTCAGGAGTGGCACGGGCCATACCTGCGTATGTAATCCCAGGAGGGGATCGCCGTGCCAAGTGATCCAGTTCGACGCGATGGTGTTTGGTGGGTGGCGCAGGACAACGGTACCTGGCTGCGCTGGGATGAGGCGAAGAACGAATGGGTCACCCCTGACCCCTCGATGCCGGAACCGCCGGCGGCCGATGCGCCGCCAGCTGCACCGCCGCCACCGCAACCCCCGGCTGAGCCTGTAGCCGCCGTCGCCCCGGCGCCTGAACCGGTAGCTCCGGCTCCAGTGTCTCAACCTGCCCCGACGCCGGCACCGCAGCCGGAAGCAGCAGCTCCCGTTGCCGTTTCAACCTCACAACCTGCATCGCCGAAGCCGGCGTCTGCGAAAGCAGCCGGCGGCGGTACAAAGCTTCCTCTCCCGGCGATCATTGGCGTTGCTGTCGTTGCGGTCATCGCGATTGGCGCGTTCGTCGTCTTCGGCGGAGGCGGCGGTAGTGACGGCGATTCGAGCTCGAGCAGCGGCGGTGGTAGTGGCAACAACTCGGCAGGGATCCCCGCCGGCGTGCCCGCGGCAGCAACGCTCGACGCCCTGACATGTGAGCCGGGCTCCGGCAAGACGTACGAGGTCGGCCCCAGCGAAGAGCTCGACTCTCTCGGCAAGGTGCCGTGGGAGAACCTCGCGGCCGGCGACACGGTTCGCATTCACTACCGCGCAGAGCCGTACCGCGAGAAGTTCTTCCTCCGCGGCAAGGGCACGCCGGACAAGCCGATCACGGTTTGCGGCGTCCCCGGCGACGGCGGCGAGCTGCCGATCATCGACGGCGAAAACGCGACGACGCGTGCGGGGCTGCCGACGCCATTCTCCGGAAACGGCGAGGTCCGCGGCCTGATCCACATCACGGTCGGCAAGGATGACCTCTACGGCTACAAGCCCGAGTGGATCGTGATCCAGGGCCTGCACATCCGCAACGCCTTCTACGAGAACTCTTTTACCAACTCGCAGGGCAAGAAGGTCAACTACTCGGAAAACGCAGCCGGTATCTTCGTCGAGCGCGGCCAGCACATCATGGTTCGCGGCGTGATCATCGAAGGGAACGGTAACGGCTTCTTCGTCGCGTCGGGCGACTCTGAAGAGGTCGTCTCGCGCGACATCACGCTGGAGCGCTCGCAGATCTACGGCAACGGCACCGTGAAGGTCGCCAATGACCGCTATCACAACATCTACACCGAAGCCGATGGCATGGTCTTCCAGTTCAACTACATCGGCCCTCTCCGCGACGGCTCCGGCGGTAGCGCTCTCAAGGACCGCTCCGCAGGCACCGTAATCCGCTACAACCGCATCGAGGGTGGCGCTCGAACGCTGGACCTTGTCGATGCGCAGGAGTCGTTTCCGGTGACTGCCGAGCTGGCGGAATACCGCACGACGCTCGTCTACGGCAACCTGCTGATTAACCCCGCGGTCGGCTCCTCGAACATGGTCCACTACGGCGGCGACAGCGGCGTCGAGGACGTCTACCGCAAGGGCACGCTCTACTTCTACAACAACACCGTCGTGGTGCGCGCCAACCAGGCAGGAGCCAACGCTCGCTCGCGGACGGCGGTCTTCGACGCATCGACGTCCGACGAGAAGATCGAGGCGTGGAACAACATCTTCGACGTCGGCCCGGCAACCGCCGGCGCCGACCCGACGCAGCTCACCTGGATGCGTGACCAGGGCAACCTCAAGCTTGGCGTGAACTGGGCAACCAAGGGCGTTGTCGAGTGGCGCGGTGATAAGCCCGCGAAGGGCGGCATCACCGGCCTCGACAAGGTCATTACCGGTGACGCGGCGGGCTTCGCCAACATCAGCGACGGTGACTACTCACTCCTCGCTGACAGCGCGGCGGTAGGAGTCGCCGAAGAGCCTCACGACATCCAGCTCCAGACCGGCGCACTTGTCGATTTCCAGTATGTGCACCCGGCCGCGGGCCAGGACCGCTCCGACGTCTCCGACCTCGGCGCATTCGTGGCTGGCAGCGGCACCGGCGCGAGCTCTTCTGGCAGCTCGAGCAGCAGCGGCGGATCGTCGTCGAGCGGCTCCAGCAGTGGCAGCTCGTCCGGCAGCTCCAGCGGCAGCAGCAGCAGTGGCACCGGAACTAGCGGCACCGCGAAGCCCACTAGCTACGGCCAGGCCTCAAAGGACGGCTGGAACGGCCCCATTCAGTACCTGGGCAAGGGCCCCGACGGCTATGACAACGGGAAGAAATCTGCCTGCACGGGCACCGGCCCTTCGCCCGCAGTCCTCTGTGTGAAGGCAGGCGCCAGCGGTGGTAACGGCTCGGCTGGCTCTCCCTACGGCAGCATCAACGCTGCGCTTGCGGCCGCCAAAGCCGGTGACACGGTCCAGGTTGCAGAAGGCACCTACGCGGAGAACGTGGCAGTCGGTAAGTTCCTCGACCTCGCGACGAAGAACTTCACGCTGCTCGGCGGCTTCAGCGAGGACTTCTCTCAGCGAGATGCCTCGAAGTTCCGCTCCGTCATCGACGCCAAGGGGAAAGGACCGGGCATTCACATTCACATTCAGTCCGACAAGGACACCGTCGTAGACGGCTTCCGCATCACCAACGGCCTTGGCCTTGGGAAGACCTATGAAGACGGCAACGGCACTGGCGGCGGCGTCTTCGTCGAGTTCCAGGGCAACGGCAAGGTCCTGATCTCCCACAACGAGATTTACAACAACAAGACGAACGGCCTCGATGACCCGAAGCGCGGCGGCGGTATCTACGCCGACGCTCGCAACGAAGATGGCTCGAAGCCGGTGATCCGAATCGAGGACAACATCGTCCACAGCAACGAGGCCGGGCGCGGTGCTGGCATCAACGTCAGAGGCACCGAGGCGGTCATCCTGCGCAACATGGTCGATGGCAACAGGGCGCATGACGACCACGGCGGTGGCATCTACGTCTCAACCCTGAAGACCGACGTCGGTGACAACGTCGTCCGCGGCAACGAGATCGGTGTAACAGTGAAGTACGGCTACGGCGGCGGCATCATCATCCCGGCGGCGAATGCCACGCTGCATGGCAACATCTTCACCGGCAACTACGCCCCGACGAATGGCTCCGGCGTGTTCTGGGATGAAGGTGCCAAGGGCACGATGACGAACGACCTGATCTTCAACAACGTCTGCGGCACCGATGCCCGCCCCGGCACGGCCCTCTACCTCGACGGTGGCGAAGGGCCCTCAAGCGTGACAGTCGACCACGTCACGATCACTGGTCACAACTGCGCGAACAAGACCGAGACGGCGGTCTTCGTCGAGGATAAGTCGACCCTCGCCGTGAAGAACTCGATCATCTGGAACAACACCGCGGAGTTCGCGACGAACCTCAACGGCAAGTACACGATCGAGAACTCGATCACGACGGAGTCCGGCAAGGGCAACAAGAAGGACGACCCGCAGTTCGTCGACCCCAATAATGGCGACTTCCACCTCAAGTCGGGCAGCCCGGCCGAGGACAAGGGCGCGTACTAACAACAGAGGAACGGGCCACTCGAAGCGCTGGCTCTGTAGTTCAATTTCGCGAAATTGAACTACAGACCGGCGCTTCTTCTTGCTCTAAAGCGTCGCCGCGACTCCGGCGTTCACGACGTCTCCGTTACGCACCATGAGACCCTCGGCGAGGCCCGGGTCTGCGGAGAGCGCCTTCAGCGTGCCCTGCTGCGCCAGCGCCAGGACGTAGGGCAGCGTCGCGGCTGTGAGGGCGTTTGTGGCCGTCCGTGGCACGGCGCCGGGCATATTCGCGACGCAGTAGTGGATGACGCCTTCTTCGAGGAAGACGGGGTCGGAGTGCGTTGTCGGCCGTGACGTCTCGAAGATGCCACCCTGGTCGATGGCGACATCGACCAGCACCGCGCCAGGCCCGGCGAGTCGCAGCATTTCGCGGCTCACCAGCTTTGGCGCCACCATGCCGTGTCGGACGTTGACGCCGGAGATCAGGATGTCGGCGCCCTCGATCGACCGCTCGATGTTAGCCGGCGTCGAGGTAATCGTCGTCACGCGGTGGAGCCAGCGGTCGTCCGCCTCTCGCAGCTGGTCGAGGCGAGGTGCCACCATCGTCACCTGCGCACCCATCCCCAGCGCGATCTCGCAGGCGTTCTGACCGACGATGCCTGCGCCGAAGATGACGATGCGCGCGGGCGGTGAGCCGGGAAGACCTGAGAGCAGCTTGCCACGGCCGGCTCCCGGCTTCATCAGGTAGTGAGCGCCCACCTGAGGCGCCATGCGCCCGGCAATCTGCGACATTGGGATCAGCAGTGGCAGGCTCTGGTCCGGCAGCTCCACGGTCTCGTACGCGATCGCCGTGGTGCCGGCACCGATGAGCGCGCGTGTTACCTCCGGCGCCGCCGCGAGATGGAGATACGTGAACAGCGTCTGATCGCGGCGCATCAGGCCGAACTCTTCCGGCTGCGGCTCCTTCACCTTGATGACGAGGTCCGCACCCGCCCAGACGTCTGTCTGCGATACGAGCTCGCCGCCCGCGCGCTCGTATCCGGCGTCCAGGAAGCCGCTCACCTCACCGGCACCGCGCTCGACGAGGACACGGTGGCCGAGCCTCGTCAGGTCCCGCACACCCTCCGGCGTCAGGCCAACGCGGTACTCTTCATCCTTCCGTTCGCGAACAGTCCCGACAATCATTCGGCCGACGGCACTCGCTCAGGGAACTCCTGCTGTGCAGTCAGCTCCCGTGGTGGCAATGCCGATTCCCGCAGCCGTTTGGCGATGTCCTCGAGGCGGGTCTGGACAAGGCCGTTGATTGTGTCCGGTGGGTAGCGGCCATCCTCGCCTGGCTGGCCGGCTGGCACTCCTGTCAGCAGCTCCAGCGCCTCATCGATAGTTGAGACCGAGTGGACCGCGAACTGGTCTTCCGCGATGGCCCTTACGACGTCTTCGCGCAGCATCAGGTGCTGGACGTTGCTCTCGGGGATGATGACGGCATGCTCGCCGGTGAGGCCGCGGAGACGGCAGACGTCGTAGAAGCCTTCGATTTTCTGGTTTGCGCCGCCGATCGCCTGGACGCGCCCCCGCTGGTCCATCGATCCGGTCACAGCGAACGATTGCTTCACGGGAACACCGGCGAGGCGTGACAGCAGCGCCACCGTCTCGGCAACCGTGGCGCTGTCGCCCTCGATCATGCCGTAACTCTGCTCGAACGAGAGGCGGGCGGCGAGCGTGAGCGGTGCTTCTTTGGCGAAGCGGTCGACGAGGAAGCCCTGCAGCGTCAGCACCGCCTTCGAATGGATCGGCCCGGAGAGCTGCGCCTCACGCTGGAGGTCGAGCAGTCCTTCGCGGCCGACGCCTACGCTGGCTGTAATCCGCGACGGCTGCCCGAAGGCGGTGTCGCCGAGACTGATGACGGAGAGGCCGTTGACCTGGCCGACTGCCTCGCCCTCCGTAGCGACCAGGATGACGTTGCGGGCCATCGCCTCCTGCACCTTGTCTTCGACCAGGTTCACGCGCTCAACGCGCTCGTGTACCGCCTTGCGGACGTGGTCGGCATGGACGACTTCAGAGCCGTCCTCTCTCGCCCAATGCGACGCCTCGCGGACGATGTCGGTGATGTCTCCGAAGCGGATCGACAGCTTCGAGTGGTCCTCAGCCATCCGCATGCCCTCTTCGATGATCAGAGCTACTGCTGCTCGGTCGAGCGGTAGAAGGCCTTCGCGCTTCGTGACGGCGGCAATCAGGCCGGCGTAGTCGCGCTCATTTTTCGGCGTCCGGTCGATGTGCTGGTCGAAGTCGGCTTTGACCTTAAAGAGCTCCCGGAAGTCGGGGTCCTGCGCGTAGAGGGTGCGGTAGACCGCATCTCGAGCGATGGCGATGATCTTGCCGCGCCACGGGATCGGCTCCGGCCGCACGGTGCGCGTTTCGACGTAGCCGAGGCGGTCGCCCATCTCTTCGATCGTGATGACCCCGGTGCGGATGACGCGCTTCAGCTCGTTCCACGACTGCGGGTACTGCAGCATGTCGTCGAAGTCGAAGACGAGGTAGCCGCTGTTCGCGCGGTGGATCGAGCCGGGGCGGATCATCGTGAAGTCGGTAGTCAACGCGCCGAAGATCGCCTCCTTCTCAATGCGGCCGAAGAGACGCTGCGGCGAGGGATTCGACTCGAAAATGACCTTCGCACACTGCTCCTCCGTGCAGTCGATGAGCAGGTTCGCCTCGTACTTGCGCAGCGGCGAGACCGCGGGTCGGACGCCGGGGACCGGCACGGCGAGCGGGCTCGGCTGCTGCGGCTCGGGTGGCCGGAAATCGCCAAAGTGCTCCGCCATCTCCTGCGCGACCTGCTCGAGGTGGGCAACGACGGCCGGGAATGCCGCGAACGCCCGCGCGATCGGCGTCACCACCGAATCCACGACGGAGCTCGCTACCATCTTCTCGAGCTGCTGGAGACGGGTCTGGGCCTCAACCTCCGCGCCCTGCTCCTGCTTCGTAGCGTCGCGAAGTTCCACCATCAATGCGTCGCGGCGCTTGGTCAGCTCTGCACGCTCCTCTTCCGGCAGCGCCGAGAACGTTTGCTCGTCCATCGGCTTGTCGCCGTTGAGCGGCACGAGGAAGAAGCCGGTCTGATTCCCCTGCAGGGAGAAGCCGCCGGCTTTCGCACGCTGCGCCAGAGAGTCGAAAACGCCCTCGCGCTGACGCTGGACGGCGGCGATTACTTCGTCGCGGCGATTCGTGAAGTCTTCCGAGTTGAAGGCCGCGGGGATGCGAAGCTTTGCCTCTTCCACCATCCGATGCATGGCGTGAGCGAGCTCCTGGCCCTTGCCAGCCGGCAACTCGATCACATGGGGCTCGTGGGGCTCCTGGAAGTTGTGGACGTAGACCCATTCGCTGGCAGGAGGCCGGCCCGCGGAGTGCAGCTCGAGGTACTCGCGAATCGCCGTCGTGCGCCCGGTCCCGGGTTCACCGGCAACGCAGATGTTGAAGCCCTTGCTCTCGATCGCGAGTCCGAACTTGATCGCCTCAATCGCGCGGTCCTGGCCAATGAGGCCGACATGCGGCGGGACCTCGGCGGTGGTCTGGAAACTGAACGAGGCGGGATTCACGCGGGGGCGCAACTCAGAGAGCGGTACTTTGGACAATGAGACCTCCGGGATAGCTTTCAGGCTTCAGCAAGAAGTTATCGGCAGACTTCGCGCGTACTGGCCTCAGCTGATCGGCTGAAAGCTGTTTGCTGACCGCTGACCGCTGACCGCTGATCGCTAGTCGAGCACCGCGCCAATTGCGTCGGCGAGCGCCTTGAGCTGCGCAGTCTTCGACTGCAGCGGGCTGTCGATGCCTCGCGGGTCCCATGGGTTCAGGCGGCCGGGGTGGCCGTAGTCAGTCTGCTCGAACGTCGCAGTGCCCTTCGTCGTCTCGATACGGATCACACGCTGGAGCATGGCGTGGGGTGTGCCGTGCAGGTCGTCGTACGGTGGATACGTGCGCTGCTCGCAACGAACCTGCAGCACCGTGATGGCTGTGTCGGCCTGGGCGTTGGTCATGGTGTTCCCTCCTGGAGCGTGGTACCTGTGGCTGCCTTGCAGCGATCTTAGGTCAGGAGGGGGAAACAATGAAGCCGCCCTTCCAGAGAAGGACGGCTTCGGGAGCCTGGGACGTAAGGCTGACTACTGCTTCTTGTTCATCAGCGACTGGAAGCCGGCGCCCTTGTCGGAGTTGTAGAGCAGGAAGCCGCCGTATCCGATGAGGCCTGTTGCGACCAGGGCAAGGAAGAAACCGATACCGAAGCCCCCGACCGGAGCAGCCATGATGCGCCAGGCCTTCAGCAGGAAGAACAGCACAACGAGGCCTGCACCAGCGCCGTAGACCATACCCCAGGTCCAGTTCGCCGGAAGAGCAGGCATGTTCACATTGCCAAACTTGACCGCCAGGACGATGCCGGCCAGGACGACCGAAATCAGGATCACGAGAGTCGACCAGATGCCGCCCGGGTCGTCAAAACCACCGGTGCCGCCACTGCCGAGACCTTCGAAGCTGACGTGCCACCAGTCGAGGAAGAGGCCGGCGAAGAGCATCAGGAGCCCGCCACCTGCTACCAGTTTCTCCCCGAGACTCAGCTTGTTTAGATATTCCTGCATCTGCTCTACCTCTGCCTTACTGCTGCATCCGGGAGCGGAGGCCACCGAAGCCCTCGCCCTTATCCGCGGTGTACAGCATGTACCCACCAGCGGCAAAGATGATAGCGCCGACGAGAGCAATCCAGTAACCGATGGCGAAGCCGATGCTGCAGTCGAAGCCATCGATGTCAGCACCGCCGCCGCAGTCGGGCAGCGCAGTGATGCGCCATGCCTTCAGCAGCATAAAGATGATGACCAGGACAGCACCAGCGCCGTAGACCATTCCCCAGCTCACACCGCTCGGCAGGGCCGGGAGTGTGATATTGCCGAAGCGCAGTGCAGCGATCGAGGCGCCGAGGATGACTGCGATCAGGATGGCGAGCACAGACCACAGGCTGCCGGGACTTGCCCAGCCGCTGCCGCCGTCCGACTGCGAACCGAAGCCCGCAACGGTGACACTGGCTTCCGCCCAGTTGAGGAACGAGGCGATGAAAATGATCACCGCTCCGCCTAATAGGAGCTTCTCCCCGAGGCTTAATTGGTTGAGTTTTTCTTGCACGGATTGGCTCCTGCTAGACAGGTGACGTAGATGGCTAGATTTAACACTCTCCCAATTGCCATTACAACAGTTGAGGGTGCGCAAACTGCTCACTAGCCCAATCTGTTATGCCGAACGGCTCGGCTGAAGGAGGCGATAGAATGGCACATGCCCAGAGCCTCATCCGGCAGCAATCGCACTCGCGTCGGGCAGCCGTCGCTGCTTGGCGATGATGCCCCCTCTTCGGAAGGACCGCTGGACGACGCCGGCGCCGGAGCCCCTCTGGCGGCACGGATGCGGCCTCGGAGCCTCGATGAGTACGTAGGGCAGGAGCACCTCGTCGGGCAGGGCAAGATCCTGCGACGCCTGCTCGAAGCCGGGCAGCTGCCTTCGATCATCCTCTGGGGACCGCCCGGGACTGGGAAGACGAGCCTCGCGCGGATCATCGCCTCGATGTCGAATGCGCACTTCGTCATGCTGTCGGCGGTACAGGCGGGCGTCGCCGACCTCCGGCGCGTGATGGTCGAGGCGCGGGCGCGACAGCCCCAGCGCACCGTGCTCTTCATCGACGAGATCCACCGCTTCAACAAGGCGCAGCAGGACGCCGTGCTGCCGACGGTCGAGGACGGCACGGTCACGCTGATCGGCGCCACGACCGAGAACCCCTCGTTCGAGGTGATCGGCCCGCTGCTTTCCCGCTCGCGTGTCTTCACCCTCAGGTCGCTGGAAGAGACGCAGATCGAGGACCTTGTGCGCCGCGCGGCCACCGAGCCGGAACGAGGTCTCGGCGCCCTCAACGTTGTTCTCGAAGACGAGGCGGCGGAGGCGCTGGCGGCGAGCGTGGGTGGCGATGCGCGGACGTCCCTCAACGCGCTCGAGGCGGCGGCGATGTCGGTGCAGCCAAACGACGCCGGCAAGCGGGTAATTACACGAGAGGTGATCGAGGAGGCGCTGCAGCACCGCACCTACCTCTATGACCGCCAGGGTGACTCCCACTACGACACGATCAGCGCCTTCATCAAGAGCCTGCGCGGCTCCGACCCTGACGCCGCGCTCTACTGGCTCGCCCGCATGATCGAGGCCGGCGAAGACCCGCTCTTCATCGTCCGGCGCATGGTCATCCTCGCCTCAGAGGACGTCGGGCTCGCAGACCCGCAGGCGATGGGAGTCGCGGTGGCGTGTCAGCAGGCGGTCCACTTCATCGGCATGCCGGAGGGCTTCTACCCGCTGGCGGAGACGGCCCTCTATCTCGCCCTCGCGCCGAAGTCGAACAGCGTCGGCGAGTCCTACAGCCGCGCCCTCGCCGACGTCGAGGCGACCCGCAACGACCCGGTGCCGATGCACCTGCGCAACGCCGTCACCGGCCTCATGCGAAACCTCGGCTACGGCAAGGGCTACAAGTACGCGCACGACTACGAGGGCGGTGTGGCCCCTGACCAGGCCTACCTGCCGGACCGGCTCAAAGGCAAGAAATACTACCGGCCGAAGAGCGACGCCGAACGGCGGTAGTCCTTCAGCGAAGGACTACCGAAGGAGCGAGTTTCGGAAGGCTTCTGTTGGCTTTTGCTAGCCCGCCGCGAAGGCGAAGCTGAGGGTGGACGCGAACAGGAGGTAAATCGCCAGAGCGATGATGATCTTCGTCAGCATGACATGTCTAGTAGACAGCGGGCGGGGATGGCGGGGAACATCTCTCTCCTATCGCTTAGCTATCGGTCTGGCGGAGCGTACTACAGACATCTCGTTCAGGCGATTACAGGTTCCAGCCTCGTAACCGTATGCCTGTTGGCCTTTCGGGTGCGTTTACGGCTCCGGCGCGGGGACGACCTGAATGATTGACCCCGTGACGAAGCGCGCCTGCTCTGAGCAGAGGAACGCGGCGACGTCGCCGGCGTCCTGCGGGCGGGGGACGGAGCGCTTCTGCCAGGCATCGCCGTGGTCGAGGTCGGCGATGGCGTCTTCTAGCTCAACATAATCTATGGTGCCGGGTGCAATCGCGTTGACCGTGATGCCGTGGATTGCCTCGCGGCGGGCAAGGGATCGCGTAAGCCAGTGGCGGGCTGCCTTGCCCATCGGGTAGTCGAGGGGGGTGTCTTCTTCGCGCCAGTCGTCGGCATTGTGGCCGCCGAGCATGATGATGCGGCCCCAGTGCTGCTTCCGCATTTCGGGGATGACGAGGGGCACGAGGTACATCGGGGAGAAGATCTCCTCCGCCAACACACGGCGCCAGTGCTCCGGCTGAAGGTCCGGCGTGTCGACCGCCATCCATGCACCGCCGGCGCTGACGACGAGGATGTCGACGCGGTGAAAGGCGGCGATCGCGGCGTCGTAGAGGCTCCTGGCGCCTTCTTCGGTCGAGACGTCGGACTCGTGGAGGATCGCGCGGCGTCCCATCGCCTCGACGGCATTGAGCACCGCTTCTGCGCGCTGGGGCCTCGTCTCGAAGTTCAGGACGACGTTTGCCCCTTCCCTCGCGAGGCTGAGAGCGATGCTGCGACCCATGCCGCGTCCTGTGGATCCGGTGATCAGTGCCGTCTTTCCCTGCAGTTCCATGCTTCGAGGATAGAGCAAGGAGGCAAGAGCCTCGCAGCCTGCAATCTGGCAATCGGGCAAGGTCCGGGGGAGGAACGCCACCTGCTACGGTGACCCGCTGCAGCGTTAGCCCGATTGCCCCCTCCTTCCGCGGAAGGACCCGATTGCCGCTGCGCAGCGCTAGTTACTAACTCGTTGCTCGATTAGAATGCGCTTCGTGACTGCTAAACCCTTCGAAGGAAAAATCGCGCTCGTCACGGGCGGCACTCGCGGAATCGGGCGGGCGATCGCGCTGCGCCTTGCCAGCCAGGGCGCCGACGTGATCATCAACTACTCCCGGCGTGAGGAAGATGCGAAGCGTGTCGTCGATGAGCTGACCGAACTCGGCTCGAAATCGACCGCATTCAAGGCGAACCTCTCGAGCACCGAGGAGATCCACGACCTCTTCAAGCAGATCAAGGAACGCTTCGGCGGCCTCGACATCCTGATCAACAGCGCAGCTCGCGGCCTCGAGCGTCCGCGTAACGCGATCGCTTCGCTGCCCAACCACCTGCGCCAGACCTTCGACATCAACGTGATGGGGCCGTGGTTCTGCACGAAAGAAGCGGCGCCGCTGATGGAAGCGCGCGGCGGCGGCGCGGTCGTGAACCTCACCAGCCTCGGCGCCCAGCGCTACATGCCCCACTACGCCGCTGTCGGCGTCACCAAGGGCGCTCTCGACACGCTGACCATGTATCTCGCGGTTGAGCTTGCTCCCCGGGGCATCCGCGTCAACGGCGTTTGCCCAAGCTGGGTCGAAGAGACGGGCGGCGTCATTGCGCTGCCGGACGACTTCGGTGAGGCGCTGCGGCGGTCCGTCCCGGCCGGCCGCCACGTCAACACCGAGGACGTTGCCGACCTCGTCGCATTCCTGTGCAGCGATCAGGCGCGAATGGTCGTGGGCCAGACGATCATCCTCGACGGTGGCGTGAGCCTTCTCGGCACCGTCGCACCGCCCCCTGCCTGAGGATTACATGCCCCAGCCTCAGCCGCGGCATAAGTGGTTTGCGGCGTTCTACGACGGCTGCATGCGCGGCACAGGCGACCGCATGGATGCAGGGCGGCGATTTGCGGCTGGAGATGCCGCCGGCCGCATTCTGGAGATTGGCGCCGGCACCGGACTGAACCTCGACTTTTACAACTGGACCCGCGTCGACCACCTCGATGCCTGCGAGCCCGACCCCTACATGCTCAAACGGGCGCGCGTACGTCTCGAGGCGATGTCTCCGGAGATTCAGGCGAAAGTCACGCTGCATGAAGTGCCTGCTGAGGCGCTTCCATTCAATGACGAGACTTTCGATGCCGCCGTCTCGACGCTGGTGCTCTGCACAGTGAGTGACCCCCTGCTGGCCTCTCGAGAGCTGCTGCGTGTGCTCAAGCCCGGCGGTCGCGCCCGCCTCGTAGAGCACGTCCGCGGCACGGGTGCGCTGGCGACGTTCCAGGGTCTCATTCAGCCGCTCTGGAGCTGGACGGCGGCGGGCTGCCACCTCAACCGTAACCTCGAGCTTGCCATTTCAGCTGCCGGGCTACGAGTCCAGGTGCAGGAGCGCTTCAAGCTGGGTCCGATCTTGCCGGCGGTCCGTGTCATCGCGACACGAGAGCCGCGCTGATGTAACAGAGCGCTATCCCCGCCGTTCTCCTATCGGAGGACTGCACGGATGCTTCTTCTTTCTCTTGACTGGTTGTTCGGCCTCGTCCGGAGGGTAACCCTAACCCTCCAGACGTTTCACTTCGTCGAGGATGGTCAGGCCACCGCGGCGATCGCAATGATTTCCATCGTCGGCGGCGCTGCACTGGTCGGCACCACGACATTCACCTCTGCAGATGAGGCGTTCGATGCGCTGGAATCCGCTGTTCGAAGCAGCGTCGATCGCGTCAGCGCCAACCTTGAGATACGGGGCTCTGTCATCGCCCGCAGCGACGATTCTCGCAGTGCCGATCGCATCGAGCTGACTGTGGGCGTCTTCGGCGATGGCACAGTGCCGCTCACGGGCGATGCCGACCGCCTGAGGATTAGCTACCGCGACGACGAGATCTTCCTTCCGGAGGTCCCGTTTACCGCCTCCGTCCTTGATGGCGATGGTGACGACCTGCTGGAGCGGGGCGAGATGGCAGCGTTGAGCATCGACCTCGAGGCTGCCGGCATCAGCCTGCGCGCGAACGAGCGCTTCACGCTGGAGCTGTCGGCGCCCGTGGGTGGCACGGTAGAAGTGAGCCGGACGATGCCCTTCGTCCTCCAGCCAGTGATGTCGCTGCACTAACGATGGCCGAATCAGGACAAAAGCAGAGCGGGCCTCGATTCGAGGCCCGCTCTTGTTGTTCAACGCTGACGGCTGCTGCCTACGTGGGGCAGGCGGCAGTCTTCGACGTCGAGATCACGCTGACTGCGCTGGAGCCACCGGACCCGCGAGCGAACACGCGCCAGTAGTAGGTCGTGTTGCACTTGAGGTCGTTGACCACCAGCTCGTCGTCCGTTGTGCCACAACCGTGGTTCTTCCACGTGCCGGTGAGGTTGTTCAGGTCAGCCTCGGTCTCGGCCGTGTCGACGCACGAGAAGATGTTGTCGATGCCCTTCGTCCACTCGTAGTGAATGGAGTCGGCGTCGATCGTGTCGGCGTCCAGAGCCGTCGGCGCTGTGATCGGGCAGGTGCCCGTCGTGAAGGTGCCAATCGGGCTGTAGCCGCTGGTCCCCTGGCCGAGTGCCCAGATCCGGAACCACTGCTTCGCGTCACAGGGGACGACCGTCGACGTGAAGGTCTCACCGGTGACGCCACAGCCGTGGTTCATCCAGGTGCCGGTCAGGTTCGTCAGGTCGGCTTCGCTCTTCGCGGTGTCGATGCAGAACGAGACGTTGTTTGTCCCGCGGTCCCATTCGAACTTCACCGTGTTCGAGCCCTGGACCGTAGCTTCGGGGTTCGTCGGCGGCGTAAAGGCGCAGCCGGTGGTCGTGAACTCCGCGATCGGGCTGTAGCCGGCGCCGCCACCACCGACACCGTATACGCGCCAGTAATGCTTCGCACCGCAGGCGATCTCGTTCACGGTGATCGAGTTGCCGGTCGTGCCGCAGCCCCAGTTGTGGAAGCTGCCGGTGTAGGTCAGCAAGTCGTTCTGGGTGAACGCGGTGTCAACGCAGAAGAAGTCGTTGTTCTGACCGCGGTCCCAGCTGAAGCGAACGCTGTTCGGGCTGAGCAGGTTCGTCGTCGGGTTGGTCGGCGGCGAGAAGCCGGAGCAGCTCGGCGTGACGAACGTGATGATGTCACTCGAGAGCCAGCCGACGCTCGTGAAGGTGTTCACCCGCACGTAGTAGCGCGTGTTGGACACTAGCTGCGGCCAGTCGAGGCTGTTCACGTTCTGACCCAGAGGTCCGGCGTTGAGGAAGTTCGATGTGAAGCCGTTGTTCACGGCGCTGATGTCGAACCACTGCGTCCCGAGACCGCTGGGGCTCCAGGTGAAGCGGCTCAGCACGGAACCGTTCGGCAGACATCCCTGTGAAGAGACGTTGAGATTTTGCGCTGCGCCCTGAGGCGCGGCATTTGCCGGCGAACTGAGCCCGAAAGCGCCGGCCAGCATAATCGCTGAGACGATAAGCGGAAGCAGTTTCAGCTTTCCCATAAGCGAGGTCCTTTCGTTCATGTTGTGTTTGCCTTCGGTTCGCGCTTTGTCGTCGCAGCAATCTCGGAGCAAGCTGGAACGAAGGCCGTATTCCTCAGACGCTGGGAACGTTAAGAGAGTTCCCGAAGCGGGGCGCGCTGATTGTGGTGTTACCTCACGTGTCTCGCTCCTTGCGCGGCGGACACGGTAGCAATTGAGGCGGGCGAATTACCCTACCCGCTGAAAATCGTCCACTCTCAGGCTAGGCACTCGTCTGCGATCCGGGAATCTTCGGCGCATATCGAATGGATATCGTCCCAATAACTGCACCGAGCCACCGCCGGTGCCACGGAGATACCAACGTTCAGGAAAAGCACGTTACGAGAGCAAACAAAAACGGCGACCGTTACGGTCGCCGTTCAGTTGCGTCAGCCTGGAGTATTAGCGCGTAACTGCACCCTCAGAAGATGAGGAAACGAGTTTCGCGTACTTCGCGAAGACGCCGGTCTCGTAGTTGGGGCGCGGCGCCTGCCAGGTGGCGAGGCGCTTCTGCATTTCTTCGTCGCTGATTTCGACGTTGAGCTCGCGCTTCTCAATGTCGACGACCACGATGTCGCCTTCCTGCAGCGCCGCAATTGGGCCGCCAACCGCTGCTTCAGGGGCGACGTGGCCGGCCATCAGACCGCGGGTGCCGCCGGAGAAGCGTCCGTCTGTGAGCAGCGCTACGGTCTCACCGAGGCCCTCGCCGACGATGGCGGCGGTGAGGCTCAGCATCTCGCGCATGCCGGGGCCGCCCTTCGGTCCCTCGTAGCGGACGACGACAACGTCACCGTCCTTGATCCGTCGTTCCTTCACCGCCTGGAACGCCGCTTCTTCGCCGTCGAAGACGCGGGCCGGCCCGCGGTGCAGCATGCGCTCGTAGCCGGCCACCTTGATGACGCAGCCTTCGGGCGAGAGGTTGCCCTTGAGGATGACCAGGCCGCCTGAGGTCTTGATCGGGTCGGTGGCATCGCGGACGACGACCTGGCCCTCGGTCGCGGCGCCCTCAGCGGCTTCCTCGCCGATGGTGCGCAGCGTGACGGTCTTCTCGTCGTTGTTCAGCTTGCCCATCTCCTGCAGGCGCTTGGCGATCAGGCGGATGCCACCGGCCTTGTAGAGGTCATAGGCGTAGTACTTGCCGCCGGGCTGCATGTCGGCAACCAGGGGAGTGCTCTGGCTGATGCGGTCGAAGTCGTCGATCGTCAGCTCTACGCCGGCCTCGCGCGCGATGGCGAGGTAGTGCAGGACGGCGTTCGTCGAACCGCCGGTCGCCATGACTGAGGCGATCGCGTTCTCGAGCGACTTCTTCGTGATGATGTCGCTCGGGCGAAGACCTTGCTTCAGCACCTCGACGACCTGCTTGCCGACCTCGAACGCGACATCGTCCTTCTTCGGGTCGATCGCCGGCACGGATGCGCTGTCCATCATCGACATGCCGAGGATTTCCATCGACATCGCCATCGTGTTCGCCGTGTACTGGCCACCGCAGGCGCCGGCGCCGGGGCAGGCGAAGGACTCGATCGCGTGCAGTTCTTTCTCGTCGATCTTGCCGGCGTGGTAGGCGCCGATCGCCTCGAAGACGGAGACGACGCTGAGGTCGCGACCGTCGTAGTGGCCGGGCATGATCGAGCCGCCATAGAGCAGGATCGAGGGCAGGTTCAGGCGGGCGAGTGCCATGAGGCAGCCCGGGTTCGTCTTGTCGCAGGCCGAGATCGCGACGAGGCCGTCGAGCATGTGGCCGCGGGCGACCAGCTCGATCGAGTCGGCGATGACCTCACGGCTGACGAGAGACGCCTTCATGCCCTCGGTGCCCATGCTGATGCCGTCCGACACCGCGATCGTGTTGAACTCGAGCGGTGTGGCGCCGGCAGCGCGAATGCCCTGCTTTACCTTTTCGGAGAGCTGCCGCAGGGAGTAGTTGCAGGGGCCAATTTCCGTCCAGGTGTTTGCGATGCCGATCAGCGGCTTCTTGAAGTCATCGTCCGTGAGGCCGATGCCTCGCAGCATCGCTCGGGCGGCGGCGCGGTCGGGGCCGTCGAGGAGGACGCTGCTCTGGGCTCGCAACTTGGGGTCGATTTCGGAATTTGTCATGGTCACTACTCCCTTACTTCTCGCTCTAATCCTACGTCCATTGCATAACACGGAGAAAGAGTGAGGCCGGGTCTTGCAGCGGACCCGACCTCGACTAAGGAAGGTGGTTGGCGTACGGACGTCCCAGCTTCGTCAGTGCGAAAAGCACGTCTTTAGCGGTTCCGGGTACGCCGGTTTTCAATGCCAAAGAGTGAGGCCGGGTCCTGCAGCGGACCCGGCCCCGACAAAGGGAGGAGATTGGCGGCTCGCGCCCCAGTGCGCGTGATGCACGCCTTCATCTAATACTCCTAGTCGGCAGCACCTGCCACCAGAAGCCCAGAGCCTTCCTCCTCGATGACAAACTCCTCGACGTCGTCGTGCGCTTTGTCCGGCATCGCGACGAAGGCGATGACGGCTGAGACTGCGACGATTGCGGCGCCGATGAACATCGCGAGGCTGAGGCCGCTCATCCAGGCGCTTTGAGCGGAAGCAAGCAGAGCAGCACCCTGCTCCCCACCGATCTGCTGCGCCACTGTGAAGGCACCGGCGAGGGACGATTCCGCCATCGCTCGCTGCGCTGCCGGTAGCCCGTTCACGGCGGAGCCGAGGTTGCCGGCGAAGGTTGACGCGATGATCGAGCCGAGCACCGCCACGCCGAGGGAGCCACCGAGCTCGCGGGTCGTGTCGTTGGTGGCGGAGCCCATGCCGGCCTTCGTCCGCGGCACTGCCGACATCAGCAGGTCGGTGGTCGGAGACATCGTCATCGCCATACCAACCGACATCGTCGCCATGCCCGCAAGGACGTGCCAGTAGCTTGGGCTGTCGGGCAAAAGTGCCAGGATCAGGATGCCGGCAGCGACGATGAAGAGGCCCAGCGAGACGACGCGGCGCTTGCCGAGCTTCGCGACTAGCGAAGGTGACAGCGGCGACGCGAACATCATGAACAGCGGGATTGGCGCCATTCGGAGCGATGCCTCAAACGTCCCGTAGCCCATGACGAGCTGGAAGAGCTGGGCAACCGAGAAGAACAGGCCCATCAGCACGAAGAAGACAAGCGTCAGGGTCAGGGCAGAGATGCGGAACGCGGGCAGCTCGAACAGTCGCACATCCAGCATCGGATGGGCGGTCTTGAGCTCCCAGACCGCAAATGCAGCGATCAGCGCGAGACCGGCGACGATGAGTCCAATTGTCTCGACAGAGGTCCAGCCGTGGATCGGAGCCTCAATGAGGGCGTAAACGAGGGCGCTGACGCCGGCGGTCGACAGCACAGCACCAAGCAGGTCGAGCTTGCCGCTGTCGGGGTCACGCGAAGTCGGGATGATTGAGGCACCGACGATGAGCGAGATGACCGCGATCGGCAGAACGATCAAGAACGCGGCGCTCCAGTCGAAGTGCTGGAGGACGAAGCCCGTGATCAGCATGCCGATTGCGCCACCGCCACCGGCGACACCGGCCCAGATCGCCACTGCCTTCGCCCGCTCCTCGCGAGGGAAGACGTTCATAAGAATAGATAGCGTTGCAGGCATGATCATCGCGCCAGCAGCGCCCATGACGATGCGGGCGACGATCAGCTCACCAGGCGATGAGGCAATGAGACCGGCATATGCGGATGCGCCGCCGAAGAGAATGAGGCCGAGCTGCATGATGCCTTTTCGGCCGAAGCGTTCGCCGAGGGAGCTCATCGTGAAGAGCAGGCCGGCGAAGACCAGCGAGTACGCGTCCACCATCCACTGCTGCTGCGACGACGATGCGCCGAGGTCACGGCCGAGGGTCGGCAGCGCGAGGTTCAGCGATGTGTTGCCGAGCATGACGATGAGGAGGCTGGTGCAGAGAACGGCGAGGATCGCCCAGCGCCGTTGAAAAATATCTTCGTCAATTCCGTGCAATGCCTGGGTTGTCATATCGGTGCGCCTTTCATGGCCATGTGCTAGAGTGAGGTTAGTGTCAGTTCTGCCACTTGTCAACTATGACGAATTGCAGAAGTGCCGATTTGCAGAAATGACATCTTGCATAAATGCCACCGATAAGGCTAGAATCCGCGTCAATGACTACTCCTGATCTCTCACTGCGCAAGAAGCACGTCGATCGCACCCGCCAGGCGATCATCGAAGCCGCGTACGACCTCTTTGAGGAGCGCGGCTTTGCTGCTACGACGGTGGATGACATCGCCTCGCGGGCAGATATCGCGCCGCGGACCTTCTTCCGCTACTTCCCCAGCAAGGAGTCGGTGCTCTTCCCGAACGCGGAGGCAAAGCTGCAGCTTGTTCGGGAGCAGCTCGCGGAGCGCCCGGCCGATGAGCCGGTGGCGGTGAGCCTCGTCGCAGTCATGTTCGCGCTCGGAAACAACGCTGTAGACCGGCGCCAGTCTGATCTCATCTGCCAGCTTTCGGAGGAGAACACCAACCTCCTCAAGGCGCAGAAGCACGAGATGATGGAGCAGTTCACCGAGGGCCTCGCGCAGGTCGTCTCGGAACGCACCGGCATCCCCATGAATGATGTCGCGCTTCAAGCGATGCTGGCGTCGCTGATGGCCTGCATGGCCGCGGCCGTCCACGCCTGGATGGACGCCGGCGCAAAGGGCGAAGTGCGCCCGTACCTCGACAAAGCTCTCGACGCCTGCCGCGAAGCCTTTGCCGCGACCGAGGCGCTGCGCTAGACGCTGCCGAGTCCTCGCTTCTCATTGGTTCATTGACGTCCGCATCATCGGGAGCGCCCGGGGCCGTGCTTCGCCATTGGAGAAGAAGAGCAACTTGTGAGTTGCATATCCTTGAGACGAGATCTATTATGCAGCCAGGAGGTTGCATATAATGATTGACATGAACACCGACCGTATCGAGAGGACCGTTGTCCTGCGCGCACCTCGCACGCGGGTCTGGGCAGCGATCACCAATGTCGAAGAGTTGAACAGCTGGTTCGGCGTCGCCTTGGAAGGCACGATGGCTCCTTCCGCGCGTCTGAGGGGCAATTTCACGATCCCCGGACACGAACACCAGACGATGGACATCACCGTCGAGACCTTCGAGCCGGAGCAACGCGTATCGTGGCGCTGGGTGCCGAACAATGGCGACCCGGACAGCGAGACGACGCTTGTCACCTTCGATCTCGAGGATGCCGATGATGGTACGCGGCTCACAATGGTCGAGTCGGGCTTCGACAACCTGCCGCCGGAGCTCTACGAAGACGCCTACCGCGGAAACTCGGGCGGTTGGGACTGGCAGCTGGGTAACGTCAGGCGCTACCTGGGGGAAACCGACTGACCGCAGCGGCCGCTCCGATATTCGCCGCACTGGGCGACGAGACGCGATTGCGCATCGTGTCGCGCCTCGTCGCGTCCGGGCCGCTCTCAATCACACAGCTATCTGAGGGCGAGCCGATTACGAGGCAGGCGATAACGAAGCACCTCGAGGCGCTCGAGAACGTCGGTCTCGTCAACGGCGCGAAGCGGGGACGGGAGCGGCTCTGGCAGGTCGACCCGCAGCAAATCGCGATGGCGCGTCGTTTCCTCGACGGCATCTCACAGCAATGGGACGCATCGCTCGAACGACTGCGCGCGCACGTCGAAGATCCCGGCTGAACACAGCTTCGACACTCCGCGTGCGTTGCTTGCTCCGCGGCCGATACGCCGAGGATTCAGCTTCCGCTCATCATCTCTGACTGCTGGAATCTGACATAACGACCCGTGAGTGGCGGCTTCGCGTGAAGCCGGCTCGCGGGTCGAATCGCAAGGCCAGGAGTCTTCCACATGACGACGATGGACGTGCCGGTCGACGTTGTAGTCGCCGCGTTCGACGATGAGCAGGGTGCCAACAACGCGCTCCACCAGCTCCGCACCGCCCATAGCGAAGGGCTGATCAAGATCAAAGACGCCGCCGTCCTCCGGCGCGATCCCGACAACAAGCTGCACATCACCGATACCACCGACAAGGGCATGGGCCGCGGCGCCATCCTCGGTGGCGTCGCCGGTGCCGTTGTCGGCCTGATCGCCGGACCGATAGGCTGGGCGACGCTCGGTGGCGCCGCGGTTGGCGGTCTCGCCGCGAAGCTACGTGACGGTGGGTTCAAGGACAGCCGCCTCAAGGAGATCGGCGAGAGCGTGAAGCCAGGCACATCGGCGATCGTGGCTGTCGTCGAGGAGGAATGGGTGCGCAAGGTCGAGGACCTGATCCGCGAAGAAGCCGCCGACATCGCCACCGAGGCGATCAGCGCCGATGTCGCCGCGCAGCTTGAGGTGGAGGGTGAGAAGCTGCAGGGCGATCAGGGCGCGACCAGGGCTGCGTAGCATCCGGATCGCACCAACTAAGTAGAAAGAGGCGGCAAGGATGCTGCCTCTTTCCTTGAATGGCGGCGTGTCGCTGTGGGACCTTAGAGCTGCGCGCGTGATTCGTGCCGGCCTTTAGAACCCACGCTCCGGCTGCTTACTAGCCTTTCGCAACTATTCCCCCGTCCGCTCCGAGACGGGCCCTTGGGCGCTGATCGAGGTATGCCTTCCCCAGAATGAACACGAGAAGCGCGCCGATTGCGGCGAGCGCGATCATGCCGGCGCCGAGGTCCCACGTCAGGTTGTTCCAGCCGCGCTTCTCTTCGGCGTCTGCCCCCGTCGCCAGCAGGTCGTGCAGGACGAGGTACGTCATCAGCAGGAGGAACGCCTCGACCAGCGAGACGGCCGCGAGGGTGGCGCCGAGCAGCAGACGGGGGAGGCGGGCCAGCAGGCGCGCGATGCTATTCATAGCGAACTATTCTGCACCCATTGGCAAGAGCCAGTCGCTACGCCTGCGGTTTGAAGTACGGCGAGTCCGGCGGCACCTTCTGCTCGGTGAAGACGCCGATGACGATGACGCCCTGCCAGGCGCGATAGACGTTGTGCAGACCGATAAGGGCAGCGCTGAGCACGAGCACGTCGGCCACCCACTTCGCGACATCGAACGCGAGATAGGCGAGGTAACCGCCGCCGGCCAGCAGCACGATGCCGCTGAGGATCGCGAAGCTGAGGAACGGCAGCGTCTCGTTGATGTCGTTGCGCAGGAACCAGGCGTTAAGCAGCGCCAGCGCGATGAGCACACCGTAGCCCACTTGCGCTGCTCCGCCGTTGTCATAGAGGAGGCTCCACATGCCCGCGGGCAGCGCGACGAGTAGCGCTACAAGTGCGACCGCCCACCACTGCGCCGGCTTTTGCGGTGTGTTGATGATGTAGTCCGGGAGACCGAGCTTCCCGTGATACCTGGGGTCGCGGCCGAGGCCTGGCGTCTGCATGCTCATCTGCTTCGCTCCGGATCGCTAGGGCTCGACGGCGACGTAGACCTGTTCGGCCTCGACGTCGAGCTGGTGGGCCGCCTTGCCGTCGCCGCGGATCTCGAGCTCCGGGTCGGCGGTGCGCTCTGAGCCGATCGAGCGCCACTCGTCGACCTGCCCGCGTGCCTGGCGTTCGACCATCTTGCGCCAGCCGGTGATCGAGGAGTCGGGCTTCATCAGCCGCTCGGACTTCATGTTGGTCGTCATCGCTGCGACCATGGCGCCGTCCTGGCTGTTGAAGCGCCACTGGCCGACCCAGCGGTGCCAGAACATGTACTTCGCCCTGAAGATTAGCTTCGAGATAGGGTTCTTCGTGAAGCGGCACATGAACTGGCCATAGAGCTCGTGCTCGCGGTCGATTGCGACGTGCCACTCGTAGCTGAGGACCATTGGGTACGGCCAGCCGATTGGGCGCCAGATGCAGGGCAGCCGTCCCTGGCCGGGCCGTGCCGCCTCCGGGATCACGGCCATCGCGACCTTCTGGCGCGTCTTCATCTGCCGCTCGTTGCGGTCCTTGCGGAACCAGCGCTTTCGAGGCCAGGTGCCGAGGCCGGGGAATTCGGCGTAAGTCTGCGAGCTCTCCTGGCGGCGGTAGATCCACTTCTTATCCGGTGTCTCCATGACGGTGATGTCGGTGACCGCCGGTGCTCGACGCCAGCGCGCCTGCACGGAGTCGGTGTGGAGGTAGCGGGCGTGGCTCTCGTCGATGGCGTTCTCGACGCCAAAGCGCCAGTTCCCGTCGCGAGGGTGGAACCAGCCCATCATCACCATGTCGTCGCGCAGCAGCTCTTCCGGGATGTCTTCTTCGACCGGCACCATCGGAGCGCCGGCGCCCATCCACACCCAGACGAGGCCGCAGCGCTCTTCTACCGGGTAGCTGTGGATGTTGGTCGTCGGACGGCAGGTCATCGGTGAGTCCGGACCGTCGGTGAGGGCAGCGATCATCTGGCCGGTACCGAGGTCGAAGGTCCAGCCGTGGTAGATGCAGGAGATGCAGCCCTCGAACTCGAACTTGCCGTTGTGCAGGGGGATGCCGCGGTGGGGACAGCGGTCTTCGAGAGCGTAGACCTTGCCTTTGACGCGGGTGAAGACGATGTCCTGGCCGAGCAGCTTCATCGGTTTCGGCCGCTTGCCGATCTGCACCGAGAACATCACGGGATACCAGTAGTTTGGCAGGCCAAGAGCGGCCTCTTCATAGGTGGGGCCAAATGCCAGGCCGGTGCGACGCTTCGCCGAGAGCTGGGCATTCTCAGAGACGACATGTCCGTTCCAGTGCCCATTACCGTTTCCGTTGACCGAACCATTCATCGTCATTGTCTGGCCTCCACGGAACTGAACAGGTTGATCGTTAAATCCTGACCTGATGGGGAGTAGCATAGTCCCGTTCCGCGATTTGTCACCTCCCAGCTCGGCCCTTATCTCGCGGATTTAACGCAATTGTTCATTCACCACGGCTGCAGGTGCTTCATGCTTGCCGCCAACGAAACCGTTCATCGCCGGCTTAGTGAGGGCAGAAGAATGACCACCGACGGCTCGAAGCGACCTTCCTCGATGCAGGCCTCGCAGCATCACGCGTATCTGGAGCACTGGCCGGATGCGCCGAAGAGCGTCGCGGTGCAGCGCGTGCCCCTCTCATCGCAGCAGCAGGGATGGATCGAGTCAGCGTGGGCGTCCCTCGACCCGCAGCGCGCTATCGAGCTCGATGTCGGCCTCACCAACATCTACAGCCCCACCGGCTACGAGAAAGAAGTGAACACCTTCATCGTCGACCAGTGGCAGAAGCTGGGCATCGAGGCGAACTACCAGGAAATGGACCTGGAGCAGGGCAACGCGATCGCCCGCTTTCGGGGCAGCGGCGATGGGCCGACGGTGCTCCTTTGCTGTCCGGTCGACACACACTGGAAGGGCAGCATCAAGGATGACGGGCTGCAGTGGGGCGACCCGATGCGCCGCGACAACCTCCGACCGGCTCAGGTCGAAGGCCAGACAGTCATCGGTCTCGGCTCGCTGAACGACAAGGGCCTCGCCGTTGCGATCATGATGGCGGCCGAGGCGCTGCAGAAGACCGGCGTGACGTTCCGAGGCACGCTCAACGTCGCGATCTTTGCCGGCGGTGCGCCTGCGACGTCGCCTGACGATGAGCCGCGTAAGAACATCAGCCTCTGTGCGGGCGCCTTCCACGCCCTGACCCGCGGTATCACAGGGGACTACTGCCTCTACCACAAGCCCGGGCACGGCGTGTCATGGGAGGAGCCGGGGATGCTCTACTTCCGTATCCGCGTCAAAGGCGACCCTAGCTACATGGGCAACGAGAGCAACCCGCAGATGCCGTATCGCGTGATCCAGGACACGGCTCGCATCCTGCAGGAAATCGACCGGTGGTTCCTCGTCTACCGCGAAAAGTACGCGGCGAGCAACTTCCTGCCGCGCATCTCCGCCAACGGTATTCGCGCCGGCCGTCCCGACAAGCCGAACTGGTCGCCGGCAATCAGCGAGATCTTCCTCGACATGCGCCCCGCGCCGTGGATGTCGCCAATGGAGGCAAAGTACATCTTTGATTCGGCGATGAACGACATCCTCGCGAAGTACCCCGGCATGCAGGCGGAGTGGGACATGTATACGGCGATGCCCGGCGGCCGCACCGACCCCGAGAACTGGATCATCCAGTCGGCAATCCGCGGCACCCAGATGGTGGACGGCAGCACAAGCGACACCTACACCACCGCCGGCGCCGGCCAGACCGAAGCCGGCGTCCTGCGCACCTGGGGCATCCCGACAGCGCGCATCGGCGGCGGCTCATCGAACCCGGAGCTGCCTGCCGACATCGCCCGCGGTTTCACGATGTCCGGTGCCTATGCTCCCAACCTCGTCAAGGCCTCCAAGACGATGATCTACGCCATCGTCGACACGCTGACGCGCTCCCGCGAGGAGACCGGGCTACAGTACTGACCGCCCCTCGCCAAGAGCCAATCGGCCCAGCATCACCTGCCTCCGAGCCCGTGATGAAGGGGTCTTCACGCCCTCTCCATGGACCACTCCCAGCAGTACGGTGAGGTGGTAAGAGTCCTTCTCGGCCTTACGCAGCCATTTTCGCTAGTACGTGCCGGCCGCCCCTGGCTGGTTATCCGCCTGGAGGCGACCGAAATGTCCCGAAGAACCCTCGACCTTGGATTGGCAGCCGGCGGTGCGGTGCTTGCCGTCCTGCTTCTCATCCTTGGTCTCGTGCTTGGCAACCAGGCGAGCTTCGCCCGCAGCTACGTGAAGGACCAGCTGAGTGATCAGAAGATCACCTTCGCCGCGGCCGACAAGTTGACCGATGAGGAGAAGGACTGGAAGCCCGGCTCGTCTTGCCTCGAGAAGTACGCCGGCAAGCTCATGGAGACCGGCAAGCAGGCGGAGTGCTACGCCAACTACTACATCAAGCTTCACATGGAGACGTCCGCGAAGAACGCTGGATATGACGGCGAGACGTACGCCACGTTGAGCCCGATTCAGACCAAGCTGCGCAGCGACATCACCGCAGCCAACCAGCGGGGCGACACGGCTGCCGCTGCCGACGCCCAGAAAAAGCTCGACTCGGCAACCTCACTGCGAAGCACGCTGCAGACGGGGGAGACCCTGCGAGGCCTGCTGTTGACGTCGTTTGGGTTCAGCATCTTCGGCGAGCGGGCATACCAGGCTTCACTGGTGCTGTACGCCGCCGCCGCTGTCCTGGCTGTGCTGTCAATCGCCGGATTCATCCACGCCGCTCGCACGCCTCGAGAGCAGGGCGCCTTCGATCGGCTCGTCTAGGGCGAGGACCTGACTCCCAGGAGTGAGAAGCAGCAAAAAGAAGAGCGCCGCTGGTCTGACCAGCGGCGCTCTTGCGTCGTAATGAGGCGCGGCGCGTCTAGAAGAAGACGCTGATGTTCTTCGAGAGCAGGACGTTGGCGTCGAGGATCACGGTCCGTCGCGCCACCTTCCAGACACCGTCTTCCTTGCGGAGGACGTCTTCTCGCGAGCCGGCGTAGAGGTCCTGGTCGGTCTCGAGGTGAGACTTGTAGACGATGAACGCCGTCAGCGCCTTTGCCTCGTTCTCACCAAGTGACTCCACCATCAGGTTGCCGATGAGGTGCCGCGTGCGAGACGGCGGGTCCTCCGACCACGCCATGCCGGTGTCGAGGCGGTTGATCCGGAGCTGCATGTCCAGCTTCGTCTCCTCCATGAAGGCAAGGTCGCCGGGCGCCGTGACCTCACGAGCGAGGTCGCGGCGGGTGACGTTTTTGCGACGGGGCATGAAGTAGTAGAGGTCTTCGGTGAAGATCGTCAGCCACTCCTTGAAGCGGCGCTCATCCAACATCCACGCCTCGCGGATGTAGAAGTGATTGAGCTCATTCCAGAGCGTCTGGTTGTCCTGCGGGACGATCGTGCTGCTGAGGTTCGTCACTTCGAGGGGCCCTCGAAGCTCGCGGTGCCCTCGTACTGCGCGGTCTGCGGGTCGATGTGGACGTCGCGCCAGGAGTCGGCGTTCATGAACTCCATCCAGCGCTGGTAGAAGTTGCGCTGGTTGTTCTCCGAGATGTAGCGGTCGGAGTGGTCGCCGGGCCACTGCTCCAGCGGGCCGGACTTCTTGAGGCCCATCGAGATGTCGGCGCGGAGCTTGCGGGCGATCGGGCTCTTGGAGGCCTCAGTCACCTGGCGCCAGTTGTCGATGTCGTCCTGCTCGAAGACGCCGGCAGCGCCGTTGAACTGGCTCGTCGCGTTCTGCATCGCGTTGCGGACGACTTCCGGGGCGTCCTTGGGGACGAGGGCGAAGTGCCAGAACTCCGTCTTCAGCGGGCCGCGCGGGTGGGCGAGACGGAAGCCGAGGACCGTGTTCGGGAACAGGCTGTGGTTGCCGAGCCGCAGCTCCTTCGCGCGCTCTGCGCCGAGACGCACCTCGGCTTCGGCGTCGGCGATGTCTTCCCACGCGTCGAAGGCGGGCTTGTTCTCCGGCGTCACACCACGGCGCACCGGGCGCTCGTTGCTGGGAGGCGCCACGCGGAAGGTGAGGGCGTGGCCGTTCACGTAGACGTGGTGGTTGCGGTTCGGCGTCTGGAGCGACATCTCCATCGTTGCCATCGGCAGGTTGTAAATCTTGTTCGCGACGACCGAGCTCGAGTAGTGGCTGATCGGCACGTGGTAATTGTCGGAGCAGTTGTCGACCGGAGTTTTCCAGTTGCACGGCTCAATCCACTTCTGAGGTCCGAGCGCGACGGTGCCGCCTTCGAAGCGGTTGAAGTTGCTGTCGAGGTACCAGCGCGCGTCGCCGAGGTAGTCCTCGAGCGACGGGGCGTCCTGGTCCCAGTTCGCGAAGACGATGCCGGCGTAGATGCCGACGCGTGCTTCGTAGAGGCCGCGGTCTTCCTTACAGAGGTCGCCGTAGTAGGCTTCCTGCTCGCCGGGGATGTGGCCTAGCTTGCCGTCGTTCGAGAACGTCCAGCCGTGGTAGGTGCACATGAAGTTCTGGGCGTTGCCATCGTCGGCGCGCATCACGCGGTTGCCGCGGTGACGGCACATGTTCAGCAGGACATGGATCTTCATGTCGGCGTCGCGGGTGACGATGACGGAATCCTCGCCCATGTAGGAGAGGAAGAAGTCGTTCGGGTTGGGCACGAGGCTCTCATGGGCGACCATCAGCCAGGTGCGGCCGAAGATCTTCTCCATCTCCTCGTCGTAGATGTCCTGGTCGATGAAGATGCGCCGGTCGAGTTCGCCGGTCTCCATATCGAGGATGTCGTACTTGCGATGCTTGATAGTCACGTTCGTAGCTCTCTTTTTGCTAGTTGTCCCATCAGCCCCGGGCCTGCGAGTCGCTGTCGGCCTGTAAGGCGAATTGTATGCCTTCTATCGAGCGCCCGCCGAGAAAGATGTCTGACGCTAGGTGCCCCGCATCCGCGGGTCGAGGACGTCGCGAAGGGCGTCGCCGAACAGGTTGTAGGAGAACACCAGCAGGGCGATGGCGAGGCCGGGGTAAATCGCGAGGCCGGGCGCGACACGCATGGAGTCGCGGCCTTCGATGCTGAGCATCTGGCCCCAGCTCGGGAATGGCGGCGGCAGACCGTAGCCGAGGAAGCTGATGCTCGCCTCGATCAGCACGATGGCGCCGAGCCGCACAGTGGACGACAGCACCATCAATGGGAAGACGTTGGGTAAGACGTGACGCGTCATCAACCGGATGTCGGAGGAGCCCAGCGCCTTCGCTGCTTCGATGTAGGGCATCGACATGATCGAAATCGTCTGTGCGCGTATGAGACGCGCCGCGTTCGGGATGCTGATCACCGCGATGGCGATGATCATGTTCCAGAGACCTGTACCGAAGATGCCGAGGATTGTGATCAGCAGGACGAGTCCGGGCAGCGCCTGGAAGACGTCGACGACGCGAAACGCAAACGTGTCGATTTTGCCGCCGTAGTAGCCGCTCGAGATGCCGATGCTAGAGCCGAAGAACTCGGAAATCAGCACTGCGCCGAGCGACACCATGACGGAGACACGCGCGCCGTAGAGCAGGCGGCTGAGCACGTCGCGGCCGTTCGCGTCGGTGCCGAGCAGGTGCTCTGCGCTCGAGCCCTGGAGCCGGTCACGCAGCGCCTGCTGGCTGTACGGGTAGACGAAGGACAGGTGCTTCTCCAGCAGGTCGGCCAGGTACGGCACCGGAGAGCCGAGACCGATGAGGCTGAGGAGCGCGTTCAGGGTCTCTGGGACGACGTCACCGATAAGAAGGAAGAAGACGACGACGACGCCGCAGGCAAAGCCGAGTGGCTTCTTCTTTGCGAAGCGCAGTACTCCCTGCAGCCAGCTCCTCTGGTTTCGGACGCGGATATCTGATGCGTCGGCGTTGATCGTGGGGGTTGCTGTTGCCATCTCTCGCCCCTTCCTAGGACCGGCCGTACCGGATGCGCGGGTCCAGGATCGCGTAGGCGATGTCGACCGCGATGACCGCGAGGACGAGGAGGATGGCGAACACCAGGTTCAGCGCCTGGATCACCGGGTAGTCGAGGTTATTGATCGCCGTCACGAGGTATCGGCCCATGCCCGGGATGACGAAGATCGTCTCGAAGATGACCGTACCGGCGATGATGTTCGGCAGGCCGACGCCGATGACGGTGACGACGGGGATGAGGGCGTTGCGCAGGGCGTGGCGCATCAGGATCGACGTGTTCGCAAGGCCCTTTGCCCTCGCCGTCCGCATGTAGTCCTGGCGCAGGACTTCGAGCATCTGGGCGCGGACAAGTCGCAGGAGGCCACCGCCAGGCGTCAGGCCGATGATCAGCGCCGGTGGCAGCAGGATCTTCAGGTGCTGGACGGGATCTTCGGTGAGATAGGCGAAGTTGATCTCGGGCGCCCAGTGGAACCATAACGACCCGAAGGTGATGACGAGGATCGCGATCCAGAAGCTCGGCAGGGCGCTGAGCAGGATCGCGAAGGACCGTAAACCGTAGTCCGGCCATTTGTCCTGCTTCACCGCCGCGTAAATGCCGAGCGGCACGGAGATCGCCACTGCCATGAACTGGCCCCAGAGGCCGAGCTCCAGGGTGACGGGCAGGCGGCGCTTGATCTCGGTGGTAACGGGCTGCTTCGTGTAGAGCGACTGGCCCATGTTGCCCTGCAGGACACCTTCGTTACCGCCCACGAACCATGACAGGCCGAGCCACTCCGCGTACTGCTCCGGGATGCTGGAACTGAGACCGAGGCGCTCTTCGAGGTCCTTTTTCAGGGCCGGATCGTTCTGACCGTAGACGCTGAGGATGAAGTCAACGACCCCCGTCGGCAGGAAAAGGCGCAGCCCGACGAACGTGAGGATGGTCACGAGAAGGACTGTGGGGATGGCAACAAGAAAGCGCTTTAATATGTACTGGTACAACTTTATTTCACCAAAACTTGGTTAGCCAACGCGGGGATTCCGCGCAATGGTGCCGTAACCGTCCGGCTGCTGCAACCCCGACAGCCACCCATTCGTATTCGTAACCTGCACTTAATCGAGTTTCTGCCGCCTCTGAATGGCGAGGGCGTATTATCCTCAGCGGCAGTTCATGGCATCCACGATTGATCAACTCATTGAGTATATTTCGGCTATAGTCCGCTATGTAGGTCGATCTTTCGGTTGGGCCTAAGTATTTCCCGAACTTGATTTCAGCCAATAAAGTTCGGTGCATTCGCGCGAGCCGTGCGGATGGTGGAGAGGAGCACAATTTGTCGGGACAGTTTGGCTACTGGGACAAGGTTATGAACGCGCGCTTCAACCGGCGCCGCGGCCTCGCGATGGCCGCTGCCGGCGCTTCGGCGGCTGCGATCCTCGCGGCGTGTGGTGGCGATGACAGCGGCGGCGACGGTGGTAGCGGCGGTGGCGGCAAGGCTTCCGGCCTGCTGATCGAGCCGAAGGACACCAGCAGCAGCGCGAAGACGGGCGGTATTTGGCAGAAGTACCGCAACAGCGTCGTCTACCACTTCGACCCGATGGACACGAACAACGGTGCCAACCCCCTGCCGGTGTTCGCCTACAACCAGCCGGTCAAGATCAAGGCCGGAACGCTGGACAACCCGCCGGACGGCAGCTACGTCGGTGACGCGGCGCAGTCCTGGGAGTTCTCCGACGGCGGCACGACGGTCACGTTCAAGCTCCGCCCCGGCGTGAAGCTGGACCCCCGCACCCCCACGAACGGCCGCGAGATGACCTCTGCTGACTGGCTCTACAGCTGGCAGAAGTTCGTTGCGCAGGCGCCTCAGGCCGGTGAGCTGTCAGCGGAGAAGTCCGCCGGTGCGCCGGTGTTGCGCTGGGAGGCCCCGGACGCCCAGACCGTCGTCATGAAGCTGGCGTACCCCTACGCCCCGCTGCTGACGAGCTTTGCGGACAGCCGCATCGCCTTCTCGCTGGTGCCGGTGGAGCACGACGGCAAGTACGACGCCCACGTCACGACGCGTGGTGGCGGCCCCTTCATGCTGCAGAACTACGTGCCGGACTCGAAAATCGAGTGGGTGCGTAACCCGAACTACTGGGACAAGCCGCGCCCGTACCTCGACGGCATCACCGAGTACCTGATCACCGAGTACTCGCAGCGCCTAGCGCAGTTCAAGAACGGCTCGCTGTGGACCGCTGACGTCAGCCAGGACGATGTCTTCTCGACCAAGAGTGAGATTTCGAAGCTCGACGCGTGGCTGGCACCGTTCCCGCTCACCGCGCCGCGTTTCATGGGCTTCAGCTGGAAGCCGGACAGCCCATTCAACGACCTGCGAGTGCGCCAGGCGATGTCGATGCTCCTCGACCGCGAAGGGCTGATGGAGTACTACTACAACCTCCAGCGCTACAAGTCGAACGGCATCGAGACCGACACCCGCTACCACACGCTGATCTCCGCCGCGGACATCCGCTACTGGGCAGACCGCAAGGACCTCGGCGATGGCGCGAAGAACTTCGAGTACAACACGGCTGAGGCTGCGAAGCTGCTGAAGGCTGCCGGCCGCGAGAAGCTGGAGTTCCCCTTCAACTGGCCGACGCCGACGACGACGCCGGACGAGAAGATGTTTCAGGCCGTCAACGAGATGTTCAACGCCTCTGGCCTGGTCAAAGCGACCGCGACGCCGGTCGAAGTGAAGCAGTACAAGGCCACGATCGAGCTGTACTGGCACGGCACCCACGACGGTATCGCCGACTTCCCCGGCGGTTCTGCCGCCGACCCGGACATCACGATGACCCGCTACCAGGAGAACAGCCCCTTCAAGATGTTCCCCGACAAGACCCCCATGGACGCTCTGCTCAAGCAGCAGCGCCAGGAGGTCGACTCGGAGAAGCGGAAGGCGCTCTGGAAGCAGATCCAGCAGCAGTGGGCTGCGCAGGTCACAGACATGGGCGGTATCATCCCCGGTCTTGCGCGCTCGATTAACCTCGCCTGGCCGTACTTCGGTAACTACGCGGCAATCGCCCCGTGGACGCCGCCGACCACGACGAACCCGATCGAGGCCTTCACTCAGTACTGGTACGACGAGTCGAAGAAGTCCTAGGCTTCCTCGCTTTGATGCTGCGGCGCCGTCTTCCCCGGCGCCGCAGCTCCCTTATCTCCGGATCACAACCAAACAAAGGAACCGCACTCATGCCGATCGCCCCTCTGTCCGGACCGCAGCCTGAAGGCAGAAAAGTCGCCGTCTTTGACGAGACAATCAACCTCATCGAGCTCGGCGACCCCAACGGGAAGCCGATCGTCTTCCTGCACGGCGGCGGCCCCGGCGGCAACGCCTGGACCGACTTCGGCATGATCGTCCCCTTCTTTCAGGACCGGCGCATCATCATGCCGGACCTCCTGGGCTGGGGCCTTTCGAGCAAGAACCCGACAACGGAGCCGACCTGGTCTCGCCAGTCGCGACACCTGAACGAGCTCTTCAACCAGCTCGGTGTTGAGAACGCGGACTTCGCCCGCAGCTCGCAGGGTGGCACTGCCTCGCTGACTCTCGCTGCCGAGTACCCGAACCGCGTGCGCCGCACTGTGATCAGCGGCAGCCAACCCACCTTCGACGTGCACAGCGAGTCTCCTGCTCCCGGCCGGGCGCAGGCGCTGATCCAGGACCTCTACGCCGGCGACGGCCCGGACTGGGCGAAGTCACGCGCGCTGATGGCCGGTCTCGAGTGGCACGACGAATCCCGCATTCCGGATGAGACGGTGGATCTACGTCTCAAGCAGACCCTGCTGCCGGACACGATGGCCGTCTGGGGCGATCGCAGCATTCGCGGCGAGCGCCAGGACATCGGCGAGATGCTGCCGAAGATCGAGGCGCCGGTGCTGATGCTCTGGGGCAAGTTCGACCCGTTCCTCAACCTCGAGTACGCGGTCTGGCTCTGCCGTCAGCTCAAGAACAGCGACGTCTACATCATGGACAAGGCGTCTCACCACGGCGAAGAAGAGTGGCCGGCGGATTACACCGCGATCATCAAGGCGTTCTTCGAGCGCGAGGCGTTTGGAAACTAGCAGGACGAGTCCGCAGACAACAGACTCGAGCGGAGCCCCGGGGTTCAGCCCGGGGCGTCACCAGGACTCCTGAGCCTCCATCTCTTCTAGAAGCTGCGACCGGCCAGTAGCGGTCGCAGTGCTCCCCTTGCACCGGGCCGATACTCCTCGGCCCGGTGTTCTTTTTTGCTGCTACGCCGGCGTCGAGCCTGCCGCATCGAGGCGCTTCTTCGCCTCTGCGACCACGTCTGCCGGGAGCGCACCCTTCGCTGCCGCTTCGACGTTGGCGCGCAGGTGTTCGACCTTGCTTGTGCCGACGATTGTCGTGTCGAGGTCGGGGTTCGAGAGCGTGAAGCGGAGGATGAACTCCATCGGCGACATGCCATCGAGCAGCTCGTCGAGCTTTGCGGCTTCCCAGATTCCCTGCCACTTGCCGCGGTTGCGGAAGTTCCAGTCGTAGTCGCGCTCCAGCGGCCAGTCCGACGGTCCGCCACGGGCCACACCGCCGCGGACGATGATGCCGGCGCCGGCGGCTGCTGCCTTGGCGATGATTGCCTCGTGCGCGCGATCGACGGCGGAGTAGGGCACCTGGTAGGCGTCGAAGACCCCCATCTCGAGGTGCTGCTCCATGTTCGGCAGCGTGGAGGACATGCCGATGAAGCGGGTGATGCCCTCCTGCTTCAGCTTCAGCAGCTCATCCAGCGCGCCCTCGGCCTCGAGCTGCTCGCGGCTGACGCTGTGGTGGACGAGGAGGAGGTCGAAGTAGTCGGTCTTCAGCGTCCGAAGGCTGTGCTCGACATCGGCGCGGAAATTGGCGGCGGTGAACTGATGCGGGACGTTGTCCATCTCGCCGGGAATGCAGCCCAGCTTCGTCGTGATGTAGAACTCGGAGCGGCGGTTCGAGATGTAGGTGCCGATCAACTCCTCGCTGCGGCCGTAGTCGAGCGCCGTGTCGATGAAGTTGATGCCGGCGTCGAGGGCGGCGTTGAGAACCTCACCAGCCTGGGCGTCCGGGATGTCCGGGCCCCACATCTTGCCGCCGCGGAGCTCGCTGGCGCCGAAGCCAAGTTCGGTGACTTCGAGGCCGGTGTTGCCGAGAGTACGGGTGGCAGGCATGGGGTTCCTCCGGTGAGATGAGAGCGAGTTGCTGACAGCATCGCATTATGCCGCGCTGCGAGGCATTCCGCAGGTGATCCACATCGACGTCCTGCTGCGTCAGCCTGCTCCGCGTATTTACACTGAGCAGTATGTCCAATCAACCGCTCGCCCAAACGACCGAGAGCAAGTTCTCGGTCCTGAAGAACCGCAACTTCACGCTGATGTGGGGCGGGCTCATCATTTCGAACTCCGGCTCGTGGATGACGCTGGTCGGCCTCGGCTGGCTGGTTTACAACCTGACGGGCTCGTCGGTAGCACTGGGCCTCGTCGGCGCGGCACGGGCGGTGCCGATGGTCGTGCTGCCGCCGATGGGTGGTGTGGTCGCCGACCGGCTGCCGCGCCTCAAGCTGCTCAAGGTCACGCAAACAATCAGCTGCGGCCTCAGCCTGCTGCTGGCGACGTTGGTGGCGACCGACCTGATTCAGGTCTGGCAAATCGTTGTGTTCAGCTTCCTCACGGGCGTCGTCAATGCGTTCGACCAGCCGACCCGACAGGCGCTGCTTCCCGACCTCGTTCGCCGCGAGGATCTAACGAAGGCAGTGGCGCTGCAGTCGTCTGCATGGCAGGGCTCGGCGCTCTTCGGTCCGACGCTCGCCGGTCTCACGATCGCGACGCTGGGTGTTGCCGGTGCGTTCTTCTTCGACGGCGTGAGCTTCCTCGTAGTCGTCGCAACGCTGTTCATGATGCGAGGCGTGCCGGAGCGCAGCGCGATCCGCGGCGAGCCTCGGACGTTTACGGGTGACCTGGACGCCGGGCTCTCGTACGTGCGCCGAACGCCGCTGATTCTCAACCTGCTCCTGATTTCGACCGTCGCCGGCATTTTCGGCCGGTCGTTTCAGCAACTCCTGCCTGCCTTCGCGGATGAGTCGTTTCACAAGGGCAGCTTTGGGCTTGGGGTGCTCGTCTCCGCACCCGGCGCCGGCGCGCTGGCAGGTGCGGTGGTGATCACGATGCTCGCCGACGTGAGGCGTAAGGGGCTCGTGCTGCTCGGCGCGATGCTCAGCTTTGCATTGGCGCTCGTCGCCTTCAGTGCCAGCCGGAACTTCGCGGTTGGCCTCGTGCTTCTCTTCTTCGTTGGGCTGCTGTCCCTGGTCTTCATGTCGATGATCACGACGATCACGCAGCTCGAGGCTGAGCCGGCGATGCGCGGACGCGTCATGAGCCTGATTACGGTGACGATGCAGGGCTTCTCGCCGCTAGGTGGCCTTCTGATCGGCTCGCTCGCCAGCCTGATCTCGATCCAGGAGTCGGTTGCGATCTCGGCGGCGTTCTGCGGTCTGCTGGCGGTTATTGCCCTCGGTGCCGCGCCCGTCGTACGCGACTACGTTTCGCCCGAGGTGCAGCCGGATGCAGCGATGGGGGTCCGCGGCCGGACGGTGCCTGTTCGCGTCGAACGCTAGGTCCCGAGTTTGGCGAACTGACCGTGACGTCGCGCCGCGGCGTACATCACGTTGAAGAACCACAGCGAGAGCGCGATGTAGAGCAGGTTGAGCCCGAACGGCAACAGGATGTCCGCGGCGCTCGGGTTCTCGCCCTCGAGCTTGTTGCGGGCCATTTCGAAGACGTAACTGGGTGGTAGCAGTTTTGCGATCGCCTGCGCCGCTTCAGGTAGCGTATCGAGCGGGAAGTAGACGGCGGTGATCGGCTGCAGCAGGAAGATGAGGCCCCACGCCAACGCCTGGATGCGCGTGCCGAATCGGAAGATTGCGCCGAGGATGAACAGCCCCGCAGCCAGCCCCGAAAGCATCAGGTTCGCGAACGAGAGCATGAGCATCGGCAGCCCGATGGACGTCAGGCTGAAGTCGAAGACCACGGCTGAGATTAGCGACACCGTTGTGAGAATGACGACCGACTTCGCGAAGCCGGAGATCGTCGCGGCGATCAGGTACTCGTGGAGCTGCAGCGGCGTGATGAAGAGGTTGGTGAGGTTTCGAGACCAGACCTCCCACATCGCACCGACCGTGATCGAGTACTGCGTGACGCGAACGACCTCCCACAGCAGCATGCCGAGCAGAAGGAAGTTCGCCGCCGGGCCCTCGACGCGCGACGAGAGGAACAGCGAGAAGTAGCCGAAGACGATGACCGACATCACGCTGAGGAAGAACAGGTCGACGATCACCTCCAGCGAGTTAATCGTGATGTAGTACTCCTCCAGCAGCAGCGCCTTGATGCGCTTAAACGACATGCGACCGCCTCGCAATTGCCAGGAAGACGTCTTCGAGGTCGCTCTTGTTCACGTCGAGGCTCGTGATCGAATCGCTGAGCTGGTTGATGTCATGGATCAGCTGCCCGAGCTGCGTTTCGAGTGCGGAGATGAAGACCTCGTTGCCCAGCACGCGATACTCGAGGCCATGGTCGTCGAGGTAGCGCCGCACCGATTCAAGCGAGCCGGCGAGCGTGACCCGGACCTCCGCTTCCGGGATCGCGGCGGTGAGCTCGGATGGGCGGCCGCGGCTGACGACCTCGCCGCGGTCGAGGAAGATGACCTCGTCGCAGAGGCGGTTGACCTCGTCCATGCGGTGGCTCGTGAAGAGGATGGAGAGCTGCCGTTCCTGACGCAGCTCCTCGATGAGGCCCAGTGTCTTATCGGCGATATCGGGGTCGAGCGACGCTGTCGGTTCGTCCATTAGTACGAGGTCGGGCGAGTTCAGTAGCGACTTGATCAGGCTGACACGCGTTCGCTGACCCGCCGAAAGGTCACCGAAGCGGCGGTCCATGATGCCGAGGATCTCGAAGTACTCCGCCATGCGCTCGATCGCTTTCTTTGGGGAATCGACCTCGTAGAGATTGGCGAAGACCAGCAGGTTCTGGCGCACCGAGATGCGGTTCTGGAGGTTGTGGTAGGCGGACGCGAAGTTGATCCGCTTCAGCGACTCCTGGCGGTGGGCGAAAAAGTCCCTGCCGAAATAGCTCACCATGCCGCTGTCGGGCAGAGTGGCGCCGAGAAGGATGTCGATGCAGGTCGTCTTGCCGGCGCCATTGGGGCCGAGCAGGCCGATGATTGCCCCCTTCGGCACGGCGAACGAGACGCCCTTCAACGCCTCGAGGGTGCCGAAAGTCTTCCGCAGGTTTTCGACTTGAAGCAGGTTTTCCACGTCGGCCCCATCTTCGCACAACCGCTTTGAAGGCCCGACATCTCAGCGAAACGACCCTCGCGTATCATCGCGGCGGAGGAGAAGTACCGATGAAGACGATCACGATGGGACAGGGGCTCGAGGTTTCCGCGCTCGGCCTGGGCGGCATGAGCCTCGGTGGCTACTACGGCTCGACGGGCAGCCGCGAGGAGATGATTGCGTTCCTCCACGCCGCTGTCGAGCGGGGTGTGACGTTCATCGACACGGCGGAGGCGTACGGGCCGTTCTTGAACGAGGAGCTGATGGGCGAGGCCCTTGCGCCGTTCAAGGGGCGGGTCGTCATCGCTACGAAGTTCGGCTTCCGTATCGACCCGACCAGGACCGGCTTCGAGGCGCTGCAGGGACGGGACAGCCGCCCGGAAAGCATCAAGAAGGCCGCCGAGGGCAGTCTGCGCCGTCTTGGCGTGGAGACGATCGACCTCCTCTACCAGCACTGGGTCGACCCTGATGTGCCGATCGAGGAAGTCGCCGGCGCCGTGAAGAACCTGATCGAGGCCGGCAAGGTGCGCCACTTCGGCCTCTCGAACGCCAACGCTGACGTCATCCGCCGCGCGCATGCCGTGCAGCCGGTGACCGCCCTGCAGAGCGAGTACTCGCTCTGGGCGCGCGACGTCGAGACCGAGGTACTTCCGTTGCTCGAGGAGCTGGGCATCGGCTTCGTCGCCTACAGCCCTCTGGGACGTGGCTTCTTCACCGGCAGTGTCACAGCGACATCGACGTTCGAGGCGGGAGACAGCCGCACGAACATGGCGCGCTTCAGCTCCGAATCGCGGGAAGCCAACCTGCCGACGGTGGCGGTGCTCGAACGCCTCGCGGCGGAGAAGGACAAGACCGCGGCCCAGATCGCGATTGCCTGGGCGGTCTCAAAGCGCCCTTGGGTCGTACCGATCCCGGGCACAAAGCGTCTCGAACGCCTCGACGAGAACATCGCCGCGCTCGACATCGCGCTGACACCAGCCGAAGTCGCCGAGCTCGACAGCGTCTCGCCGGCACCCGGCAACGTCGGCGTGATGTAGCAGCGCTATCGGAGCGAACAGGGCGGGTGATACGATCTGAGGGTGATTGCCAACGAACCGACCACCCGCCGCCAGCCCCTGACCCGCGACCGCATTGTCGATGCGTCGCTGCGGATTGTCGAAGCTGAGGGTCTCGATGCGCTGAGCATGCGGCGCCTCGGCAAAGAGCTGCAGGTCAAGGACATGGCGCTCTACTACCACTTCGAGTGCAAGGACGAGATCCTCTCCAGCCTCGTCGGCCGCATGTTCGATGCGTTTGCTGAGGTGCGGCCCGACGGCAAGACCTGGCGCGAGCACATGTCGGAAGTCATGCACGCATTCCGGCGCGTCGGCAATACCTACCCGCAGACGTTCCTGCTCTATGCCCGCCGTCCCTGGCGTGAGGCGAATCGGACCGGTGACACCGAGTATCTGATCGAAGCGGGATTCGACCGGGTGCATGCCCAGTACGTGCTGCGTAACCTCGCCGACTACGTGACGGGCTTCGTCGTCCGCCATGACGTGCCACGCCTGAGTGAGGAACCCGGCGACGACGACTTCGACGCCGATGCTGCCTTCGAGTTCGGCCTGGAGGCAATGCTCGACGGCTGCGAGCGCTGGCTAACTTCGTCGCGAGCCTAACGCTGCTTTAGTCGTATACCGTCGTCGAGTACGGCTCGACGTCGACAAAGGCCTCGATGACGCTGGGGCCGTCGAGCGACAGCGCCCACACTAGCGCCTCTTTCAGCTCCTCGACGCTATGGACGCCGCGGGCCGGGACGCCGAAGTAGTGCTCCGGCGCCGGCGCACGCTCGCCGAGTTCGACGCCGTTGTAGCCGTACCTCTTGCGCTCCTGCTTCACCTTGATCAGCCCCAGCCAGCCATCGTTGAGGACGATGATCGGCGCGTTGAGTCCGAGGCGTTTGCCGACCGTGAGCTCGCCCGCCGTCATCTGGAAGCAGCCGTCGCCGATCACGCCGACGACCGTCTTCTCCGGGTGCACGAGCTTCGCGGCGTAGGTGGCCGGGATGCCGAAGCCCATCGATGACCAGCCGTTGGTGGACACGCAGGTGTTCGGCGCGTCGGTGCGCCACTGCGTCGCGATCTGATGGGTGTGCGCGCCGACGTCGTACGCCAGCACGCCATCCTCGGGCACGAACTCTCGCACCGCGTCGAGGATGTGGAAGGAGCTGAACGCGGCGTCTTTCGGTCGCAGGTTCTCGTCCAGCGTCTTGCGGTGGCGCTGCCAGTCGGCCGGGCTCCAGGCGTTCTCCTGTGGTGGCAGCTCGGCCAGCACCGCAAGCGATGCGTCGAGGTCGCTGGCGATGTTGAGGCGCATCGAGACGCTGCCATCGACGTCGGCGATGCGGTTGCTGATGTGCACGACCGGCACCTTCGGCACCCACTCCTCATAGTTAATCTCGATCTCGTCGTAGCCCACCGCGATGACGAGGTCGCTCTGATTAACGAAGGCCTGCACGTCGGAGCGGCGCGCCCGGCCGATGACGCCGGCATACGCAGGATGGCTCTCGGGCAGGAAGCCTTTGCCATGAAGCGTGAGCAGAAACGGCAGGTTCTGGTTCTCGATGAAGCGCAGCAGCGTGTGCGGGTCCTTCGCGCGCGTCAGCCCGAGACCGGCGATGACGATGGGGCGCCGCGCACTCGCGAGCAGCGCTTCGAGCTGAGCGGCGTCTTCGGCGCTGAGGCCGCCGCCTTCGAGGCCTCTCGGTGCCGGCATAGGGAGCTCGGCATCCACCGCGGGTGCCGTGCCGACGTCTTCCGGCAGGTCGAGGTGCACCGGGCCCGGCGGCTCCGACATCGCGAGTGACAGGGCGTCGGCGAGCTGCTGCGGAAGTCCGTCAGCAGTGAGAGAGACGCTGGCCTTCGTGATTGACGCGAAGAGCTGATTGTGGTCGATGCGCATCTGGATTCGGCGGTTAAGCCAGGGGGTGGAGACGTTGCAGGTGATCGCGATCACCGGCGCGCTGTCCAGCCACGCGGCGCCAACACCGGTCGCGAGGTTGGTTGCGCCGGGACCCAGGGTCGAGACGCAGACGCCGGGGACGCCCGTCATCGCGCCGACGGCAGAAGCCATGAAGCCGGCGGTTGTCTCGCTGGCAGTGAGGACGTACTGCACCGGGCTCTCGCGCAGGGCTTCGATGAGCGGCAGGACGGGGCCGCTGGGCACGCCGAAGACCCACTTCACGCCGGCACGCTCGAGCATGCGGACCATGACATCGACGTTCTTCATCTAGGTACCTACTCGCACGAAATCGACGGCGTCCTGGATCGAGCGGACGATAGACAGCGCGGTTAGGCGGCCCGTCTTCGGGTTCTCGCTCGGGATGTTCTCGATGCGGATCTCGAGGCGGCCGAACTCGCCTTCTACCTCCACCATATGCATGTTGCGCGTCAGGCCTGGCACCGCGGTGATGCTGACCTCGGTGCGGTCGGGTCCGATGCCAGCGAGGCTGAGCGCAGCGGAGATGTTGAGGTTGTCGGGGAAGCCCTTTACCGCATCACGCGCCGGGCCTTTAAAGAGCAGCTTTTCCTCCGCCAGTCCTTCGAGGCTGATGCCGTTCTCGACGAGGTAGGGTGCGCCGTTCAGCGCCTGCGGTCCCTTGCGGCTGGTGAGTCGGACGAAGTCGACCTGTCCCATTGTCGCGCCTTTGATCGCGTCGAGTCCGGCAATCGCGCCGGAAGGGACGATCAGGCGGCAACCCTTGCTGCGGGCGAGGTCGAAGAGGTCCATGCGGTCGAGCAGACCGCCGACGCTGATCACGACCACGTCCTTGCCCGCCGATAGCGCCTGCTCCGCCAGCGGTGCAACGGAGTGAGGCCCCGCGGCCTCAACGAGGATGTCGCTGCGTTCGATTAGCTCTGCCTGTGACAGCCATGGCGGCGGACTCGACAGCGTCTCGAGGTAAACGCGCGCCTTGCCCTCGTCGCGGCTGGTGACGCCTGCGACGCTCACATTGAGGCGCCCGTCGTTTGCCGCGGCGAGGACCGCCTTGCCGATGGCGCCAATCCCGACGATGCCGATGCTCTTCATGCCAGCAGCGTAGCATCGCGAGTGCTTTGAGCCATCGAAATTGGGCGCAGATGATCTCGAGGGCAGGAATCGCAGTACCCTACTGGCGCAACCTTGCAGTGCGAAGGAGCGGGACATGACGACGTACGCGCGAGAGAACTACTTCGACCTCGTGGACAAAGAACGCGGCCTCATCGACCGGCGCCTCTTTTCCGATGACGCGATCTACCAGGCGGAGCTCGAGCAGATTTTCGCCCGCTGCTGGAACTTCGTCGCGCACGCCAGCCAGATCCCGAACCCCGGCGACTTCTTCATGACCTACATCGGCGAGGACCGCATCATCGTCGTCCGCGATAACGACATGCGGCCGCAGGTGCTGATCAACAGCTGCCGCCATCGAGGCAACGCTGTCTGCCGCGCTGACGAGGGCCATGCGACGAGCTTCATGTGCACCTACCACGGCTGGACTTATGACCTGCAGGGCCGGCTCGTCGGTGTCCCGGGCTTCAAGGAGGTCTATCACGAAGAGCTCGACCGCGAGAAATGGGGCCTCATCCGCGCCGCGAAGGTCGACAGCTACGGCGGCCTGATCTTCGCGACGATGGACCCCGATGCCTGCCCTCTCGATGAGTTTCTCGGCGACATCGGCCGCCTCAGCATCGACTTCTTCAACCTCCCCGGGCGCGGCAAGGTGATAAAGGGCGTCCAGAAGTGGTCGATTCCCTGCAACTGGAAGTTTGCGGTCGACAACGTCTGGGACTGGTACCACGTCGTGCTCACGCATGCCTCCTCGATCATGGCTACTGGCCTTCAACGTCGCGCGATCCGGCCAGAACTGGTGGCGCTCGGCGACTACGGTCATGCGATCGGCGGGGCACTGAAGACGACGGCAGAAGCTGGGCGTCGCGGGCCCGAGGTTCCGGAGCAGGAGGCGCTTGGGCCTGTCGGCCGCAAGATGGCAGGCTTCGGCGGTATCTTCCCGAACCTCTGGTTGACCAGAGAGGGCATTGTCCTGCGTGTACCGAAGGGGCCGCTGGAGACCGAGATGTGGCGTCTGCCTATGGTCAACGCTCTGCCAGAGGACGACGAGACCGGCTATCTCAAGCGCCAGATCGCGAGCCAGGGCCCTGCCGGTCACTTCGAGGTCGACGACGCCGAGAACTGGGCGCTCAGTACCACCGGCTCGATGGGCATCGTCGCGAGCCGCTACCCGCTGCACTACGCGATGGGCCTCGGGCACGGTCGTGTCACTCATGAGGAGGGCGGGCCGCCGTACATCGAGACTGACCACTGGACGGAGCACGGCCAGCGCTGGTACTACGAGAACTGGGCGCACTGGATGAACGCGAACGACTGGGGCGCTATCAAGAACGTCCGCCCGCGCGTGCCGCTGGAGACGCTGTAGCTCTCGGCACGCAGCACGACATGATGAGCGGCCTGCATCGCGAGACGCGGGCTTTTTCTTACGTGAGGCAGTGCGTGAGCCCGCCCTCTCTCGGTCTTTCACAGACCGCGTTGCCCGAGTATGGTCGCGGTATCGAGACGTAGCAGGACGAAGGTGGTTTCGAGATGGCAGAGCTGAGCGGCAAGGTTGCGGTAGTTACTGGTACGGCGTCGCCGCAGGGCATCGGCATCGCGATTGCGCGGCGTCTTGCGGCGGGTGGAGCGTCGCTGTTCATCGTCGACGCCGCGGGAGACGCGCTACTCGAGCGGGCGGCGGAGCTCGAAGGGACGCTGGAAGCCGGCGCGCGGGTGGTTGCAGCGGAGTTCGACCTCTCAGCGCAGGGACAGCCCGAGGCAATGATCGCGGCGGCGGTCGTGGAGTTCGGTCGCATCGATGTGCTATGCAACAACGCTGCAGTACGCCGCAACAAGCTCTTCGGCGAGTACAGCTACGACGACTTCGACACTTCGGTGGCGGTGAACCTGCGTGCGCCGTTCTTCGCCAGCCAGGCCGTCGTGCCGGTGATGCGGGCTCAGGGCGGTGGACGGATCATCCACACCGCCAGCCAGCTTGGCCTCGTCACATACGACACCCGCGCCGTGTATGGGCTGACGAAGGCGGCGTTGATCCACCTCACGAAGTCGATGGCCTACGAGCTCGCCGCGGACAACATCCAGGTCAACGCGATCAGCCCTGGTCCCGTCTACACCCAGCCGATCATTGACCGCGAGGCGCAGGACCCGGACGGCACCCGCCAGCGCATTCACGACTACGTGCCCGCGGGCCGCTACGGACGCCCCGAGGAGATCGCCGAGCTGGTGTTCTTCCTGGCGACGACACCGGCGACCTACCTGCAGGGGGAGAACATCGTGATCGACGGCGGCTACGTCACGCACTGAGGAGTGCAGCGCCACGTTTGGTGCCTCGCAGGGAGCTCCCTCACCCTAGCCCTCTCCCGGTGAGCGGGAGAGGGGACAAGTTTGCGCCCTGATTGAAGAGTGTTGCCAGGAAACACGACGGGGCGAGTCTCCTCGCCCCGTCGTGCTTTTGCTCAGGACCTGACTGCGCCCTTTGGCGGGGTGCGAGTCCTCCCGGCTTAAACTTCGCCGGTCTTGAGGAACTTCGAGATGACGGCGTCGTGCTCCTCCGGGTGCTCGTACTGCGGCCAGTGCGAGGCGTCCTTCATGTTGTAGAACTTCGCGCCGGGGATCAGCGACGCGAGGTACTCGCCGACATCGGGACCGGCGCCGGGGTTGAACTCGCTCCAGAACACCATCGTCTCAGCCTTGATGCCCTTGCAGTCCTCTTCCTCGAAGCGCTTGTTCTGCGGGCCAGTGCCGATCGAGAGGCGGTGCATCGCCGGGCGAGCTTCCGGGTTCTCGTAGGCCTTGAGGCGCAGCGCAACGAGCTCGTCGGTGACGCGGTCGGGGGTCGCCATCAGCCACTCCATGCGCATGCGGACGTTGCGCTCGTCGGGAGCGGTGGTCGCGGCGCGCGTAAGGACGGCGAGAGAGTCGGCGCTCTTCCACGGCGGCATGAAATCGGTCTTCTTCATGTTCACCTGGTGACCCGTGTTCAAGACGATGCGCTTGACGCGGTCCGGATGCTCCAGCGCGAGGCGGAAGGTGATGAATGCGCCCATCGATTCACCCTCGATGTGCGCGGTCTCGAAGCCCATGGCGTCCATGAAGTCGAGGACGTGGTCTACCTGCGCCTCGGTGCTGTCCTGGATGTCGCTGTCCTTGCTCGAGAGGCCGTGGAACAGCGCGTCGATGGCGCAGACGTGGAAGTCCTTCGCCAGCCGCATGATGTTGCGGTAGTAGGCTTCCGCCTGGCCGCCGACGCCATGAATCAGGATCAGCGGGTCGCCCTCACCGGCCTCGATGACGCGGGTGGTGTACTTCTTACCTTTGACGAAGCGGATCTGCGCGCCGAAGAGGTCGGTGTAGATCGTCGGGATGTTGCGGTTCCAGGGCGGCGTTCCGACGGGAATTCGCCAGGTGACGTACGGGGCTTCTGGATCTGCCATGAGTTCCTCCGGGTGGCTGCTACGACGGTTTCAAACGCGGCAAACTCTACGGGCGACCGCGAAGCAGGTCAAGATTGAAGTAATTCGGTTGTGGCCTGACAACGCGGGCTAGACTGATGCTCAAGCTCCGTGTTGAGGCCCGAAAGGCGAGTTCATTTCTGCCCCGGCCTGGACGCCGGGGCTACGCCCGAAGCCACCGCTAGCAAGAAGGACCACTCGATGAGACTTGGAATCTGTCTGCCCCACTACGGCAAAGCGATGGAGCCGCAGGGCATGCGGGAATTTGCGCAGACGGCAGAGGAGCTGGGCTTCGACTCGCTCTGGGTGACCGACCACATCATCGTCCCGGCGGCGCGCGACATGCTCTACAAGGAGAACATGCTCGAGGCGCTCTCGACGCTGAACTATCTTGCCGGCGTGACGAGCCGGATTCGTATCGGCACCAGCGTCATCGTCCTGCCGTACCGCCATCCGGTGCAGGTCGCGAAGTCGATCGCCACAGCCGACCAGCTCAGCGGCGGCCGTGTCACGCTCGGTGTCGGCGTAGGGGCCCTCGAAGGCGAGTTTCGGGCGCTTGGTGCCAACTTCGAAGAGCGGGGCGAAGTCGCAGACGAATACCTGCGCATCGTCCGCAGCGTCTGGACCGACCCCTCAGCCGACTTCGAAGGCAGATTCATCAGCTTCAAGGACATGCTGTTCTCGCCGCCGACGGTGCAGCAGCCGCACCCGCCGATCTGGGTTGGCGGCAGCACGAGGCGCGCCGGTCGGCGAGCAGTCGAGCTCGGCAACGCCTGGCATGGCACGAACGTGACGGTCGAGATGTTCAACGACATCAGCGGCTACATGCGGCGCCTCGCCGAGAAGGCAGGAGTGGAGATGCCGGGCGTCAACGTGCGCATGCCGGTCTACTTCGACCAGCCGATGCCTGCCGGTCGCATCGGGCTCAATGGCAGCGACGCCGAGGTGGCAGCGCAGGCGAAGGCCTACGGGGACGCCGGTGCAGAGGAGATGGTGTTCGGCCTCATCGATATGCCCTTCAGCGACGCGATGCAGCAGCTCCACCGGCTCAGCAGCGAGGTCCTGCCGAGGATGGCGTAGGTGCGCTGTATACGGCGCACCTACATGGCACCGTCACTCAGCTGACTTCAGCGCTTCGAGGTCGGCGCCGACGATTGCCTCGAGGTTGCGGGTGACCTTGTCGACGGGCCAGTCCCACCACGCAACCGCCAGCAGCCGGTCGACGACAGCGTCATCGAAGCGCCGTCGAATCTCCGTTGCCGGGTTGCCGCCGACGATCGCATACGGCCGCACGTCGCTGGTTACAACGGAGCGTGAGGCGATGATCGCGCCGTCGCCGACCTTCACACCGGGCATGATCAGGGCGTCATAGCCGATCCAGACGTCGTTGCCGATGACGGTGTCGCCGCGGTAGGGCAGATCCGAGAGGGCAGGCGTCACGCGCTCCCAGCCGTTCCCGAAGATGTTGAACGGGTACGTCGAGAAGCCGGACATCTTGTGATTGGCGCCGTTCATGATGAACTTCGCGCCTTTCGCAATCGCGCAGAACTTGCCAATCACGAGACGGTCGCCGATGAAGTCGAAGTGGTAGAGGACATTGCGCTCGAAGCCCTCGGAGTCTTCCGGGTCGTCGTAGTAGGTGTAGTCACCGACAACGATGTTCGGGTTCGAGACGGTGTTCTTGATGTAGCAGACCTGCGGGAAGCCGGCCATCGGGTGCGGGTTAAGCGGGTCTGGACCGTCTGTCATAAGCCCTCCTGTGCGGTTGGAATGTTTCTTAGCCTAGGAGGTAGTCAGATCCCTCGCCAGACGACGGAGAGTGGAGAGGCTCTCACCCCTGCGTCCTCCGTCGTCTGGCGCAGATGCCCTACTTGTGAGCGGCGATCGCCTTCGAGATGAACTCTCGCACAGCCGGGCTTGGTGAGCGTTCGTCCGTTATCTGGTTGTTGCGATACTTCTCGCCGACGGCCTCCAGCAGGTCGCCGAAGCCGTGGTCGTTGTAGGCAGCGAACATCTTCGTCCGCAGCGCGTTCCTGCGTTCGGCCAGCGCTCCAGCCTCAGGGCTCGCCGGGTCGAGGTCGATATTCGCTTCAACCTCCGCGATCAGCTCTGCCCAGCCGTCCTGGAATGCCTCGCTTTCGCCGGGCTGCATCAGCGCACCCAGCTCCCCGAAGCGCTTCATCATCTGTTCGTCGTTCATCCTGTCCTCCATTTGCCAGCGCTTTCGAAGCGTCTTGCGTGGCCCGGGCAACGAGACCCGGGTCCAGGACGCCACTCGCATCGAGACGCGTCAGCAGCTTCTCCAGCGTGGCACTCATGTCTGTCAGTTCGGCGATGCGCTCATGCAGCACGTCACGCTGTGCTCGCAATGACCGGACGACGTCAAAGTCAGGTCTCTCGAGCAGATGGCCAATCTGCTCCAGGGAGAACCCCAGGTACCGCAGGGCGAGGACCTGCTGCAGGTGCAGGAGGTCCCTCTCCGAGTAGAGACGATGTCCAGACGCTGTCCGCGCTGACGGTCGCAGCAGGCCAAGGCGGTCGTAGTGGTGCAGCGTGCGTACAGGAACGCCGCTCAGCGCCGCGAACTCGCCGACCCGGTACGTGTTGCCCGTCATCGCATCTCCTGAAGTCAGGCTACGGCCTCACGCCGCGTCAGGTTCAAGAAGAAACGCGAATGAAGCCGTCCATCCCCGTGGTTGAGACTTGCTAGTGCGCCGACCCTCGTAGGCTGAGCTTGAGGAGGCGGTGACATGGCAACATTCGCATTCATCCATGGCGGCGGCGACTCGGGCTGGTCCTGGCACCTTGTCGAAGAGGAGCTTCGCAGTCGGGGGCACAGCACAGTCGCGCCGGACCTCCCGATCGAGGACGACTCTGCGGGCCTCGAGGAGTACACGAATACGGTGGTGCAGGCCATCGGCGACGCGACAGATGTGGTTGTCGTCGCGCACTCGATCGGCGGGTTCATCGCCCCGCTTGTCGCCGAGCGCGTCTCGGCTCGCGCCATCGTCCTCGTCACCGCGGTGATGCTGGCGCCGGGCGAGACAGGGGAAGAGTGGTTCGTGAACACGGGCTGGCAGGAGGCATCGCAGAAGCAGGCTGAAGAGGATGGCGGCCTGACCGGCAACGAGGACCCGTTTGTGCTCTGGTTCAACGGCGTGACTCGGCCGCTTGCCGAGGAGGCAATGCGGCGGGAGCGGCGCAACGCCGATACGGCCGGCAAGCAACCGAATCCCCTTGCAGCCTGGCCGGACATTCCGACTCATTTTGTCCTTTGCACTGAGGACCACCTTTCCAGCACATTGGGATCCTAAGCTTAGAATTCCACGTGGACAAGTTGTCGCG
>JADMIO010703185.1_pt1 | contig 61151 bp, 47 predicted proteins | sample 8958161 | NCBI WGS metagenome assembly JADMIO01 (sample SAMN16585339, study PRJNA669376) | soil metagenome | isolation source: Crop rotation soil | place: USA: Cullars Rotation, Alabama | collected 2011
GCCGCGACTTCAAGTCACGTGAATTCCAAGCTTCGGATCCCACTGTGCTGGAAAGGGCGCAGGCGGGTCCGGTCGTGACCAAGACCGTGCACAACCGGTTGCTTCCGGTGAACGGAAACGAGGTCTACAGCGGGTTCGTGCTCACCGAGGTGGTGTCCAGCCGCGATCTCGCTGGCCGAGACGCCCTCCGCCACTGTCCGGCGATCGTCCAGCCCTGGGTGGAGAAGCACCGCGAGCTGCGCGTCACCGTCGTGGGTAAGCGAGTCTTCGCCGCGGAGGTGCAGGGAGACTGGTCGGCTCTCGATCGCTACGACTGGCGGCGCGGCGATCCGCGTCACGCGCGTCCCGCGATCCACGACCTGCCACGATCCGTCGCACGCCGCTGCGTGAAGCTGGTCGAAAGGCTCGGTCTGTGCTTCGGCGCGATCGACCTGATCCTCACCCCCGACGGGCGCTACGTGTTCCTCGAGGTCAACCCGAACGGGTCGTGGCTCTGGGTGGAGCGGATCACCGGTCTGCCGATCGCCGCCGCCATCTGCGACTTCTTGATCTCGGGCGGGGGCGCGCCGCGTCAAGCTGGTACGCCCACGGAGGGGAAGCCTTCGAGCTCACCACCTCCCTCTCCGCCTTTCGGCCCGACGATCGCGGAGCGCGCGACGCCAGCGCGCGGCGCCGCACGGGTGCCACGCGCGGTGGAAGTTGCGTCGCGGGACACGCTGCGGCAGCTGGTCCGGCTCGCAGCGGGGGGAACCGCTCCCCCGGTGGCTCGCGTCGCGTTCGGGCGGCTGGCGCGCCGCCATCGGGACTACGACCCGACCCTCGTCTGCGAGGCGGATGGCTGCTTCGGGCGCGTCCACTACGGAGCGTTCCTGCGCCTTCCCGACGGCGCGACCGTATCGCTCGGCGTTTCCCCGGCTCGCGGGATCCCGTGGCTCCTGCACCACGCGCATCATGCGCGCGAAAGCGATCTCCTGCGTGTCAACGGACGCACACTGAGCATGCAGAGCGTCATGGGCTATCTCGAAGGTCCGTGGTGGGACGCGAACCTGGTCGCTCGTCTCGTCGACGGCTGCTTGGTGCGCGAGGCGATCGACGCGCGTGGCATCGACGCGTCGAAGCGAGACGTGCGCGGGGCGGTCCGTGCGTTCCGGCGCGAGCACGGTCTCCCCTCGATGGGGGACGTGGACGCGTGGCTCGCGCAGCGAGGCTGGAGCCGCCGCCAGCTCGAGTACGAGATGCACCGCCAGCTGATCGCTCGGAAACTCCGCGAGCAGGTGGTGGCCGGGCGGGTGCGCGGCTACTTCCGCGAACATCGCCGCGATTTCGACCTCGCGACGATCGCACGCGTCCGAGTGCCGGGTCGTGCCGCAGGACGCCGCGTGCTGGCTCGGCTGCGGCGCGCCACCCGGCTCGACGAGGTTCTCGAGCAATGCGCCGAGGCCGGAGATCTGAGCGCCGGAGGCGGGGTGTTCGAAGTCGTGCGCCGCCGCGACCTCGACGCCGATCGCGCGCGCCATCTTCGGCGCGGCGCCAGGCGAGGCCGTCGGTCCCTTCGAGATCGATGGCGTCTACGAGGTCATGCGCGTCGTGCGCCTGGAGCGCGCCCGTCTCGACGCCGCGAGCCGAGAACGGATCACGCAAATCCTGTTCGACGGATGGCTCGCCGCGCGGCGCGCCGCGGCGACCGTCGAGTGGTTCTGGGGAGACCCCAGTCGAGAGCGGCTGGTGATGGAGAACCGACCGCCGTCGGCGAGGATTCGGCCGCGACGACGAGCCGACCGATGAGGGCGGCAGCGCGACCGCCGGTCAGGGGATCGACAGGTCGGTGTGCGTATAAGTGTCGAGGGGAAGCGCGATGACGCCTCCCTTCACGTCGGCATCTTCGGCCTTGCCCATGGGGAGATCCCGCAACGCTTGCGGTCCTCGCTCGGCCTTGCTCTTCTTGGCCACCTTCTTCGACTTGTTCGAAGAGTCCTTGTTCATGAAGTCACCCGGGTGGCAGTCGGCACTCGTCGGTGCCCGCCCGGCCGCATCCTATAGCCGCCCTCCGAGGGTCCACAAGCTCGGCGCCTCGCGCACGCAGTACACGTTTCTAGATCCTGTGAAATGATCGGGAGGTACGGTGTTCATGACGACCACGACGCCCGGGAGCGATCCGGCGCCTTCGCGCCCCCGAGCGATCCTCGTCGCGCTCGCGGCGATCGTCGGGTTGGCTCGCTGCGACTCGTCGCACCACAGCACCGCCGCGCCGGCCGTCGACGTCGCGCAGCGCTGTGTGTCGATCCGCGGCGAAGGCGGCTTGCTGGCGGCCGGTGCCGACGGTCGCTACCTCGTCGTTCCCTCGCTCGGCGAGGCCGATCGGTTCTTCGTGAAGCCGTCGCGCCTCGGCAGCACGTTGCTCTACGACCAGAACGGCGGGTTCCTCGGCGCGGACGCCAACGGGCCGCGCCGCCTCGACGCGCCCGACGACTCGGCGGAGTGGGAGATCCACGGGCTCCAGGTGACGCGCTCCGGGCTCGGTCCTTTCGATCTCGTGGTCGACCCGGACGGCGATTGCCGTGCCTTCCCCGAAGCGGCGCTCGACGCCGAGGTCTCGGCCGACCACGCGCAGCCGCGCGATCCGGCGGCGCCCGTGGTCGGATTCGCCGACGTGCACGCGCACCTCGGCTTCCCCGACGTCATGGGTGGCGTCGTCATGGCGGGTGGCAGCTTCCACCGCTTCGGCATCGAAAGGGCGCTCGGCGATTGTGCGTACCTGCACGGCCAAGACGGCGAGCTCGATCTGCTCGCGACGCAGGTGGGCGGCGGCCGCCACGCGACCGCGGGCTATCCGTCGTTTCCGTACTGGCCGAACCGTGTCACGCCCACCCACGTGGTCACGTACTGGCGCTGGATCGAGCGCGCGCACCTCGCCGGCTTGCAGCTCATCGTCACGCACGCGACCGGCAACCGCAGCTACTGCCAGATCATGAAGGCCTTCCATCCCGAGCTCGCTCGAGGCGACTGCAGCGCGCACGACGAGATCGAGCGGCAGATCGGCTACGTCGAGGCGCTCGAGGACTACGTCGACGCGCAGGCGGGCGGTGCCGGCCGCGGCTTCTTCCGGATCGTGCGATCACCCGCCGAGGCTCGGCAGGTGATCGCCGCCGGCAAGCTCGCGGTGGTGCTGGGCACCGAGTACAGCGAGCTCTTCGAGTGCCGCGAGAGCAACGCGGGTTGCACGAACGAGTACGTGGACGCCGAGCTGCAGAAGCTTCACGACCGCGGCGTGCGCTCGGTCTTCCCGATCCACCGCTTCGACAACGCGTTCGGCGGCACCATGCCGGGCGGCGGTCTGGGCGGTGCGTGGATGAACCTCACGAGCAAGGTCTCGACGAGCCCCGTTCAACAGGCGTGGGCACTCTTCGATCCTCTCCAGCACGGCCCCATCGGCGGGCACTTCCAGGAGATGGAGGAGTGTCCGCCCGGGATGCGCGGCACCACGCAGATGCGCAGCATGGTCGCGTTCGTCGACGACGATCTCGATTTCGTGCGCGATCTGCTCGCATCGATCCCGGTGGTCGGTCCGCAGCTCGAGCAGGCGCTCGACGCGAGCATCCGCGAGAAGCTCGCGCCGTTACCCGACTACACCGAGTTCCAGGGGGACGACGTGGGCGGCTGCAATCCGCGCGGGCTCACCGGCGTCGGACACCATCTCCTCGAGCGGATGATGGACCTCGGGATGATCATCGAGCTCGACCACGTGAGCCAGTCGACCCTCGATTCGATGCTCGGCGCCGCCGGAGCGCGCGGCTACTCGGGAATCATCTCGGCCCACGATTGGATCGAGAACAACGAGCCGACGCGGCGGCGGATCTTCGCGCTCGGCGGCTTCATGAGCCCGATCAGCAATCCGCCCCGGTCGCTCGCCGATCGCATCGTGCTCTACCGAGACGAGATGGCGAGCTATCCGTTCGTGCCCGCCGTCGGCATGGGAACGGACGTGCAGGGAATCGCGAGCCTGCCCGAGTCCGATCCCGGCGTGCGGATCGATTACCCGTTCACCTCGATCGACGGCACGGTATCGTTCACCCGCCCGCGCACCGGCGACCGGACCTTCGATTATCCGACCGAGGGCATGGCTCACTACGGCCTCTTCCCCGAGTGGGTCGAGGATTTCCGGCAGCTCAGCGCCGCGCGCGGCGACGACACGCTCGACACGTTCTTCCATTCCGCCGAGGCGTACCTCCAGATGTGGGAGCGCGCCGAAGCGTCGGCGGCCTCGTCGCGCGCCGCGAAACCGCGCCGCGCCGGATGACCGGCGGCGGTGAGTTGGTGGATGATGAAACGGCCCATGAAAAAGTCTGTCCGGATCGCGACGGGACTCGTTCTCGCCGGGATGATCGGTTGCACGCGGCCCGAGCGGCCCGAGCCGCCGGCGATCCTCCGCGACGTTTCACTCATCGACGACGACGTCCAGTACACGCACCCATTCGTGCCGGGTGACCGCACCACGATGGACGGCCGCGTCGCGCTGCGCGTGCAGGGCGGTCCGCCGGGCACGTTCGACCTGGCGCACAACCTGTCCTTCTATCTCTTCACTCCCGAGCGGCTCGACGAGCCGATCCTGAGCGGACCGCCGGGCGCGCAGATCCTCGCCGACCCGGCTCCGTTCGACGTGCCGTTTCCGCCCGCGTTCGACCCTGCGGTGACGCGGCTCGGTCATCACGCGATCTGCGATCCCACTCAGGAATTCGCGGCGCCCGGCGAGCACCCGAATCCGCAGCCGTGCGGCGCCGACGGCACCCACGATTGCTACGCGTTCACGGTCATCAGCTCGACCTCGAAGACGGCGCTCGGCTCGCAACTCTGGGGCACGCCGGTCACCGTCGAGGTGGAGAATCCGAAGACCGCCACGGCGCGCATCATCCGCGCCGATCTCGGCACGCCCGTCGCCGGTGCTTTCATCCCGCTCAACAACGAGTGGACCGAGCCATCGGTCACGCGCGACGGCCGCTTGCTCTCGGGACGCTGGGGACGCGCGCCGCGCGTGTGGACGAACCCCGAGACCGGCGAGAGCAAGTTGCGCTTCTACGATCTCGCGTACTCGGTGCTGCCAGACGACGCCGCGCCCTGCGACATCACGAAGTGGACGCAGTTCAATCCGATCTCGCACGCGCCCTTCGACCCGCACATGATCGGCCGCTACGGCCTCGCGGACTACCCGTTCCGCGACGCGCAGGGCGACCCGATCGCCGACGGCGAGGACGTGGGCGGCACCTATCCGTGGGTGGATCGCGAAGGCACCAACGTGTTCATGACCGGCGTGCCCGGACGCATGGTCGAGCAGTCGACCGACGCGTACCCGCGGAGCTGCGTCCACGACGGCTGCGAGAGCTACGAGGAGAACAACGACTGGGACCGCGGCTTCCAGGTCGCCGGTCTCTGGACGCACGGGAAGTTCGTGCACCTCGACGGGCTCATCAACAACCTCGACTGGGCGATCGGCGATATCCCCGCCGCGCATTTCCTGGTCGATCTCTACCGCGACTCAGCCGGTCAGGACGTGCCAGTGCGGCTCGGCTCGGGCCGCTTCATCGACTCGGTTCGCTACGCGGGCGGCCCGTATCCGCCGGGCTACACCCACAACGACAACATCCTCGACTCGACCATGAACCTCTTCAACTACGAGCCCAACGCGACACCCATCACGCCGCGCGACGTGGTGTGGATCATGGGCACGGGTGTGGGCACCGAGGAGATCGCGTTCGACGATTACGTGGATCCGAACGCGTTCATCATCTCCAACATGCAGGCGGCGATCACGCCGCTCTACAACGAGAACGGCGAGTCGCTCGCGATGCCGCATTACTGGAACGGTCAGGTGCGGATCGTGGAGCTGCCGATCGCGGTGCCCGACTACTACGTGCTCGCGCCCGACCTCGCCGAGGACATCCACGTGCAGAACGCCGCCACGTCGCTCGGCTGGAGCGTGCCGCCCTTCGGCTTGGTCGCGGCGAGCACCGGACGGATCGAGCCGACCGCGCTCGGCGGCATCCAGGGAAAGGGCTTCTGGCTCACCGGCTCGAACGCGATCCGTTACGCGGTCGCGGCGCAGTCGCGCTCAATCCACGACACCGACTGGTACGCGAGTCTCTTCGTCGATCCGCGCACCGCCGAAGGCGACTCACGCGCGGTGCTGAGCTTCCCCGACGGCAGCGCGATTCGCGTCGCGGGGCACTCCACGGTGGAATTCACGCTCGATGGCGCAGTGGTGCACGAGGTTCAGCTGCCGGCCGGCGAAGGCTGGGTGCACCTGGCGGTCCGGGTCAGCGGCGGGAATCGCACGGTCACGCTCATTCACGACGGCTTCCCGCTCGATCGCTTCGAGTCGCCGGCACCGCTCTTCCAGATGAGCGAAGGCGAGCTGGCGGTCGGCGACGCGAGCGCGCGCGGCGCCGGGTTCCGCGGCTGGATCGACGACTTCAAGGTGCTCGCTCACGACGTGAACCCCGAGGTGGCGTGCAACCACGCGCACGGCACGCTGGTTCGCATCGACGATGCGGGCGCGCTCGGCGCGGCCGCCGCCGACGACTATCCGGCCTGGGCGCACGAGGAGATCGCGAGCGCCGCGGGCCTCGGCGGCTCGGGCTCGCGATTCCTCTGCCACCACGATTACTCGCGCGACTACGCCGCCAATCTCGCCAACCTGCCCGAGGGCACGACGTCGGTTCGGGGGGCCATTAACTTCCCGGAAGGCCCGCTCCGCGCCGGCGCTCCGCGCCCCGACTCATCGCAGAACGTCTTCTGCCACACCTGCCACGAAGCGCACGGCAAAGGCGGGCTCAGCCTCGCGGCGCTCGACCTCGACGCCGGCTTGACCCTGGAGAACGATCCGCGCCGCCAGCCGTTCCAGCCACCGCGACGCGTCTTCGGCAACATCCCCGCCGGCTGGATCCCGCCCGGCGCCGGCCCGGGAAGCCCGGACGCGCCCTCTCAGGCTCCGGCCGACGGCGCGCTCATCGATCGATGGATCCTGCCCGGCGCCGGCGACGATTCAGCCCGCCAGCGCGCGTCGAGCCGCTCCTTCGTCCACCGTCACTGAGTCCGGAGGGCCGCGCTCGCCGCTCAGCTACGCCGGCGACGGCGCATCAGCACCAGCGCGGGGATCGCCATGCCGGCGCCCGCGAACGACGAGCCGCATCCGGTCAGCTCGTACGCTCCCTTGTCGCAATTGCCGCTCGCCGGCGCGGGCCGCGCGACGCCGCGCTGATCCGTCGGCAGGCAGTTGGCCGCGAGCGCCGTGCCGATGGCGGGGCTCGAGATCGTGAGCCCGTGGGTCTTGGTGTAGCCACCGTACGAGCCGAGCGCGGTGAGGCCCGGCGACGCGACGTTGACCGCGTCGTTCGCGCCGGTCAGCGAGCAGGTGTTTCCCGGGCTCTCGAGGTTCCCTCCCAGCGATCCCAGCGTGCTCGACACGTTCACGCAGCCGCCCGAGATGATGCTGTTCGCGAGCTGGGTGTTCGACGGTCCGAAGATCCCGCCGTTCTCGTTGTCGATGGCGAGGCCGCCGTTCTGCGCGATCGTCGTGTGCTTGACGGTGACGCCGGACGCGACCACCACCATGCCGGCTCCGGTGTTGCCGCTGATGGTCGAGTTCTCGAGCGCGACGGTGGAGCGGCCGGGCACGAAGCCGTTCCCGTTGTTCCCGGAGATGGTGCTGCGCTCGACGGTCAGCGTGGACGCGCACGTCCATCCGATGCAGGCAGCCGAGACCGCGCCGAAGCTCGGGCCGGCCGTGAATGGACCGTTGCCCTCGATGGTCGAGTCGCTGATGGTGCCGGCGCCGCCCACCCAGATCCCGCCGTAGGCCGTGGTGTTGTTGCGCACGGTGGTGCGCGCCACCGTCAGCGTGCCGCCGCTGTTGGTGACGGCGGCGTTCACGGTGGAGGCGTTGTTCTCGACCAGCGAGTCGTTCAGCGCGACGGTGGCCGAGTACGTCGCGATGCCGGCGTCGCCGTTGTTGCGCAGCGTCGACGAATTCACGGTGACGTCGAAGTTGGCGTAGATCCCCGCGCCGCTGTTGGCCTCGACGATGGAGCTGGTCAGGACCAGGAACCCGTCTTGCTCGAAGATGCCTTCCCCAGCGCCCTTGCGGATCGTCACTCCCGAGATGAAGATCCCGGAGGTCGAGACCGCGAGCGTGTGGATGACGCGGTCGAGCGAGCCGCCGTCGATGATCGTGGTGGCCGAGCCGGCGCCCGAGATCGTGGTGTCGCCGAGGATGTCGAGGTCGCCGGTCTGCGCCGCGTCCTCGCCGGTGCCGGGAATGGTGAGCGTGTAAGTGCCGGCCGGAAGCACGATCGTGTCGGGGGGCTTGGTGCCCGCGGCACACGAGTCCACCGCCACGTTGTTGTTGGCCGCGATGATCGCCTCGCGCAGCGAGCACAGCCCGTCGGCCGGGCTGGACGAGTTCTCGTCGAGGGTCGTGGTGACGTTGATGGTCGCGGCGCGGGCCGCGGCCGGAGCCAGGGTGAGAGCGAGCGAGGCCATCGCCGTGGCGATGCGGAGGCGGCCGTGGCGGTCGACGTCGTTCGTCTTCATGGGTCTCCCGGTTCGGACCGCTCGCGCGGCCGAGGTGTGAACGTGAGTCCGGCCTGAATGGAAGCCAACGAGCGATGCTACTGGCGGGGCTCGGTCGGGCGCAACCGTTTCCTGCCTTTTTTCAGGAGGGCCGCGCTCCGTCGCGGCCAGGTCGCTCGCCCGCGGCGAGCAGCGCGGCCAGATCGTGGTCCAGCAGGTCGCCGATGCGGCCGATGGTCACGTCGGCGGGCGGATGGCTCGCGCGGAGCTCGGGATCGAGCGCGTAGTGGCCCTGCACGGGGAACACGGTGGTCACCCGCGCGCCCCAGGTCTTCTTGATCGCGGTCAGGAGCCGGATCTTGTCGTCGATCATCACGTAGCGATCGGCCGGGTAGCGAGCCTCCACGTCCGCCAGCTCGTTTTCCTTGTGAACGTAGATGAGCACGTTGCGGTCGACGGCTTCGAGCAGCCCCGAGCGCTCGACCTTGCGCGGCTGGAAGACCACGTCGCCGTCCGACAGGATCGCGGCCCGGCCCCACTGCTTCACGTGCTCGATCGCGTCGAGCGAGTTGGGGTAGAGGCGATTGGCGAACGGATAGTCGAGCAGGAACGACGACACCGCGAGCACGTGCGGGTCGCGCGGGTTCTCCAGGCGGTAGCGCTGCAGCGCGCCCAGGTAGTCGGCGTAGCCGAGGTCGCTGCGCAGCTCCTCGAAGATCGCCCAGTAACGGCTCTCGCGATCGGGGCCGACCTCGCGACGCAGGTACCGCCGCAGATCGTCGGTCACGCGGTCGTTGTCGAGCAGCGTGTTGTCGACGTCGAACAGGAAGACCACGGTCGGTTTCTTCACGAGTACCTCCGGGAACGAGTCTTCCGTCCGAGCCCGCGTCGTTGTTGCGGGTGGGTGAAGGGTATAGCCTTCCGCGACCGCGCGGCGCGCGATTCGAGCGCTGCCTGGGAGGTGCCATGACGAGCCAGCCACGCAAGCCGGACGACGCCGAGATCAAGGACAAGCTCAGCGACCTTCAGTACCAGGTCACGCAGTGCAGCGCGACGGAGCCGCCGTTTCGCAACCAGTACTGGGACAACCACGAGGAAGGCATCTATGTCGACGTGGTGAGCGGCGAGCCGCTCTTCAGCTCGCGCGACAAGTACGACAGCGGCACCGGCTGGCCGAGCTTCAGCCGCCCGCTGGTCGAGGAGAACATCGTCACGCAATCCGACACGACGCTGTCGCGCCCGCGCGTCGAGGTGCGCAGCAAGCACGCCGACTCGCACCTGGGCCACGTGTTCGACGACGGCCCGCGGCCCACCGGACTGCGCTACTGCATGAACAGCGCGTCGCTGCGATTCATCCCCAAGCAGGATCTCGAGAAGGAAGGCTACGGCGAGTACGCCGCGCTCTTCACGAAGTGAAGCAGTGAATCCGCTCGCCATCGGACGATCATGACGATCCGGTGGCTGCGTCGTTTGCTGTCGTCCGCCGCCACGTCGTTCGTCTGCACGCTGGCGATCGCCGCTCCCGCCGCGGCGGACACGATCTTCTCCGACGGTTTCGAGCAGGGCTCGGTGTGCCCGTGGAGCCAGACGGGTCCGCACGTTTACTGCTGGATCAACCCCGCCGGCGGCGAGTGGAACACGGCCGCGAACTGGCGCGAGGGTCAGGTGCCGCCCGCCGACGCGAGCGTCGCGATCGTGCTCGCGGCGCCGCCCTTCACGGTCACGATCGGCCAGAGCGGTCCCAGCGTCCACGACGCGCAGATCGACGCGAGCCTCACGATCGCCGGCCGAGAGCTCACCGTGAGCGGGATCGCCGAGGTCACGGGCACGCTCGCGGCCAGCGGTGCCGCATCTCTGGTGGTGCAGGGCGCGGGAGCGAGCTTCACCGCCGAGCAGCCGCCCAGCATCGACGGCGCGACGCTCCAGGTGGCGAGCGGCGCGGCGCTCGAGCTGCCCGGTCTGACGAGCGCCGAGCACGTGTCGCTGTGGGTGGCGGGAGGAGGGAGCTTCGCCGCGCACGGTCTCGTCGAATGGAACGGCGGCGAGATCCAGGTGACCGATCCGCTCTCGACCCTCGATGCGCCGAGCCTCGCCGACATCGACGACTCGGTGCTCTCGGTCACCGACGGCGGCGCACTCGCTCTCCCGCTGGTGACGTCGTGGGCGATGACCGAGACCCACTGCGTGCTCTCCAACTGCGTCGAGGCGCTCACGTACGGCTATGCCTCGCTCATCGATCTGCCCAATTTGCACACGGTCTCGGCGAGCGGCGCTGGGCTCGACCTGTGGGCGCTCAACAACGGAGGAGGCGGGGGGCACATTCACCTGCCGGCGCTCGACACGATCTCCACGCCGGATGGCGGCACCGTGAGCTTCACCGCGCAGGGCAGCGGCGCGATCGTCGCGCTGACGGCACTCGCCGTGCTGCCGACGCGCGCGACGATGACCCTCATGTCCGGCGGTGAGATGGACGCGACCGCGCTCACCTCGGTGGCGGGTACGGTCGCGATGTCGGGCGCCAGCAACGTGTTCAACGCCGGGCCGATCGCCTCGATCAGCGGTGCTTTCGGATTGAGCGGTCAGACGCGCTCGTATCCGCTGGTGACGAGCCTCACCAACGTGCCGATCACGGTCCGAACGGCGGGCTCGCTCACCTTCGGAGGTCTGACCGCCGCGACGAATTCGAGCTTCACGGTGAGCGGCGGTGGCTCGCTCGCGATGCCGTCCCTCGGCAGCGCGGCGGGCGCGACGGTGAAGGTGTCGAGCGGTGGGAGCCTGAGCGCCGCCGCGCTCACCAGCCTCACGAAAGGCGTGATCGAGGTGCTCGACGCCGCGTCGTCGGTGAAGGCCCCGAATCTCGCGAACGTCGACGGCACGCTGCTCGAAGCGCTGAGTGGAGGGACGCTCACGCTGCCCGGTGTCGTCTCGTACGCCCTCGACGAGAGCCGCTGCCTGCTTCCCGGCTGCGTCGAGATTCTCGCCAAGAACACGGGCTCCACGGTCGCGTTGCCCAACCTGCACTCGGTCACCAGCAGCGGTGTCGGCTTCGAGGTCCTGGCGCTCGACGACGGGTCGGGCGCTGGACACGTCGAGCTGCCGGGGCTCACCACGCTCGCTCCGACCGGCGCAGGCACGGTGAGCCTCACGGCACAAGGATCGGGCGCCTCGCTCGGTCTGGCCGGGCTCGCGACCCTGCCGGATGGTGCCACGCTCTCGATCCAGAGCGGCGGTCACGTCGGCGCGCAGAGCCTCACGTCGCTCGCGGGGAACGTGAGCTTCTCCGGCATGGGAAACACGCTCGACGCCGGCGCCGTGAGCAGCATCTCCGGATCGCTCACGGTGGCGGGCGCGGTGCTCGCCTTTCCGCAGGTGACGAGCCTCACCGACGCCGACCTCGCCGTCGGCGCGTCGGGCTCGCTGACGCTCGCCGCCGTCACCACCGCCACCAACACGGTGCTCGACGCGAATCACGGCGGCGTTCTCACGATGGCCGCGCTCGCCAGCGCGCCGAGCAGCACCGTGATGGTCGCGACCGGCGGTTCGTTCAGCGCGGGCTCGCTCACGAGCCTCACGAGCGGCGCGATCGAGATCGCCGACGGGACGTCCTCGGTGGCAACGCCCAGCCTCGCCGACATCGACGACACGGTGCTCGAAGCGTCGGCCGGAGGAGCGCTGAGCCTCCCCGCCGTGACCTCCTACGCGCTGAGCGAGAACCGCTGCGTGCTGGACGGCTGCGCCGAGCTGCTCGCCGACGACACGGGCTCGTCGCTGATGCTCGCGAACCTCGCGACGATCGACGACTCCGGGCAGGCCCTCGAGATCTGGACCCGCACGGATGGCGTCGGCGGCGGGCAGATCCATCTCCCCGGTCTCATCAGCATCGCGACGACGCCGAGCAGCGCGGTGCATTTCATCGCTCAGGGCCTGGGCACGTCGATCGACGCCAGCACCCTCACGACCTACGATGCCGTACAGGTCGACTTCAGCGAAACGGGCGGGGGCGTGATCCTCCACTAAGCTGCTGAAACACTCGCTTCGCTCGTATCAGCAGCCTGCGCGATGTTTCCTCGGGGGGGGCCGCTCCAGCCCCCCGCCCCACAAAAAGCGGCTTTTGTGGGGCCCACCCCCCGGGCCGGCGCGCCAACGCGCCGCCGCGCCTCTGGCGCGGTGCCTTTCGGCAGCCTGCTGCTTCTGCGCCGCCCGCAAACCTGCCCAGGGAGGGGCACGCTCCCCCGTGCCCGCCCTCTGCACCATTTCGCCAAACATCGCCGCCACGCTCGTCGTCGGGGTGGTCCATGAAAAAGTCGCGACTCGCGACCGCGATCTATCGCGGCCTCTACGGCTGCGTCGCGATTCCTCTCGTCCTCGCCCTGTTGCTCGCCGACGCGCGGCTCTGGATGACCGCGCGCGACGCCACCCGCCACGACCTCGCGGCGAAGGACGACCTGGTGCGCCGCCTCACGTTCCTCGAGCACGCTCTCGAAAACGGCGCGGGCGAGCGCATGCAGGAGATCTTCCCCGAGGGCTTCCTGTTCCTGCACGCGCTCTACGGCGTCTCGTGGGTCGACGTGAGCTTGCGTCACGGCGGCTCCGATCCGGCGCTCGCCGCGCGTGCCCTCGCCGCGGCGCGCTGGGCGCGCTCGCGCATCGAATCCCCGCGCGGCCGCGCGCCGTTCGAGGCGTCGCTGGTGCCGCCCTACGGCATGTTCTTCACGTCGTGGTCGAGCCTGGTGCAAGCGGGCATCGTGCTCGCGAGCGGCGAGCACGCGTCGCCCGACGATCTCGACGCGCTGGAGCGCGACTGCGACGCGATCGAGGCGGCGCTGGCGCCGCGGCGCACGCCGTTTCCTCCGTCCTATCCCGACGCCGCGTGGCCGGCCGATTCGTTCCCCGGCCAGATCGCGCTGCGGGTCTGCGACGAGCGCATCGCACCCCGCCACGTCGAGACGCGTGCGTGGTGGGTGAGCGCGGCACGCGCGCGCGTCGATCGCGCGACCGGCTTGCTCACGCACTCCTGCAACGCGGTGAACGGCGACCCCGAGCTTCGACCTCGCGGCAGCTCGCAGGCGCTCATGCTGCGGTTCCTGCCGGACATCGACGCCGCGTTCGCCGCGGAGCAGTACGCGCGGTTTCGCGCGGCGTTCGTGGCCACGCGCGCCGGCTTGCCGGCCGTGCTCGAGTACCAGGTCGGATCACAGGGGCGGAGTGACGTCGATTCCGGTCCATTGCCTCTGGGCGTGAGCCTGCCGGGAAGCGCGGTCGCGATCGGCGCCGCGCTGCGAAACGGCGACGCGGCGCTCGCGCGTGTCCTCGGCGTCGAGAGCGAGGCGTTCGGGCTGCCGCTCGCGCTCGGCGGGACCAAGCGACACCTGCTCGGCTCGATGCCGATCGGCGACGCGTTCGTGACCTGGTCGTGGACGGCGACCCCGTGGTTCGGGCCGCCGTCCGATCCGCCGTCGAGCTTTCCACCCGTCGAGCGCTGGTGGTGGAGAGTGCCGTTCCTGCTGCTGACGCTACCGCTCTCGATCCTGATCCTCTGGCCGCTCACATTCGAAGTCCACGATGTTTCCTCGGGGGTCTGTTCCAGACCCCCGCCCCGTCCGAAGTGAATTGGCTGCGCCGACTTTGGGCTTCGCCCCTCGCCGGCCAGCCGGCTCGCCCTTCGGGAACGTTCGGATGGGGCCCCACCCCAAGCCGCCTCGCTTCGCTCGCGCGCGCCTCTGGCGCGGTTCCGTCATCGACGCCCCTGTGAATCGGAGGGCCGCGCCGCATTTCCGTCCGCGGTCGTAGCGACGGGGGCTTGCCCCCCGTCGGAGGCCCACCACGGATCAGCTCCCGAGCGCATCCGCGAGCGCGAGGATCAGCTTCTCGCCGTCGCCGCGCCAGGACGAGCCGTGCATGCAGGCGAGGGTGGTTGGCTGGGTGCGCGCCAGGCGCGAGAGCAGCGCGCGCGTGTGCTTCGAGTGCGCGTAGTAGTCCATGCCCGCGCGCATCGCTTCGCTCGGGCCGAGGATGTCGCTCTCGGTGATCGGCGCGTGGTCGGCGCCGGCCTGGGTGAAGAGGTCGCCGCAGAAGAGCGTGCGGGTGGTGCGCTCGCCGAGGAAGCCGCACTCCCAGCCGTGCGGTACGTGCGGCGCGTCGTACCACTCGACCACGTGCCGGCCGAGCGAGAGCGTCTCGCCGTCGGCGAGCGGGCGCGCGGGGCGCGTGGCCACGTCGTTCACCGAGACCATCGCGGCGACGCCGCTGCACACCGGCTCGGCGCGCGGCGCCGCGGCGAGGAACGCGTTGAGCGCGCCGCACTCGTCCGCCTCGTAGTGGGAGAAGGCGACGTAGCGAAGCCGCTCGACCGGCAGCACCCGCGCGATCGCCTCGCTGACCACCGGGAAGAGCTGGCTCAGTCCGGTGTGGAAGAGCAGCGGCTCGTCGTCGGCGATCAGGAACTGGTTGAAGCTGAATCCGCCTGGCACGACGTCGGTCGGCGTGCAGATGCGGAAGATGCCATCGGCGATCTCGTTCACGGTGGTCGTGGAAGTCATGGTTCCTCCTCGGGAAGGGTGCTCCGGCCAGAGTTGGAGGCGAGCAACGCGTCCAGTGCGTCGCCCGCCGCGGAGGCCGCGCCGGAACGGGTGAAGCCGGCCTCGGTGAGTGTTTGCCAGGCGGGAAAGTCGAGCAGCACCGCCGCGAGCGCGACCAGGCGCCGCGGCGGAGAGCGATCGAATGCGGGAGCGAGCGCAGTGCGGATCAGCGCCAGGCGCGCTCGCGCCGCTTCGTCGAGCACCGCGCGCAGTGCGGGGAGCTGACCGGCGTCGCGCGCCGACCAGCGCAGCCACGGCGCCGCGTACTCGTAGAACGCGAAGGTGCCGCGCGCCAGCGCGCGCAGCCGCGCCGGCGCGTCGGGAATGGCTTCCAGGGCGGCCGCGTCGAGCTGCGGCGGCGCCGCGGCCAGCGCCAGGCCGGTGCAGTGGGGTATCAGGTCGTTGCGGGTCGGGAAGTACTTGTAGACGGTGGGGAGCGAGACCTGCGCCCGCTCCGCGATCATCTCGTGGCTGGTGCCGAGTGCCCCGTGCTCGGCGTGCAGCTCGACCGTGGCCCGCACGATCCGGCGTCGGGTCTCCTCGGCCGCGGCGAGCCGCGAGCGCCGGTCGTAGCTGCGTCGTTTCATTGTTGAGTAAGTATAAATTGAATTTAGAAGGTGTCAAGTGGAAAGTCATGGTGGGCCTACGCGCCGGAGACCGGTGCGCTCCACTGGCTGGAGCCCGCTGGTCTCCGGCGGCTCGTTCGAGGGATCTCGTTCCATTTCTACACACCTCGTGCGCGAAAGTTCCGCCGCACGCGAGCCGATCGCCGCGAGCCGCGCCCAGCGCGTCTCACGCTCGACGGCGCGCCCGGCACATCCCTTGCGATTCCAACGGAGAACGGCTCCCGTCGCCCCATGCGGCGGCGGCCGTCTTCACCCGAACCACGCAGGGGAGGATCGACCAATGACGACGCGCAAGAATCCGAGCTGGTGGAAGACCGACTACGATTCCGCCTGGGACCGCGTGAAAAACGCCTTCGAGCGCGACTGGGAACAGACCAAGCACGATCTCGGCTCGAAGACCGCGCCGGATCTGCACCAGAACGCAGCCGACACCGTGAAGCAGGCGGTGGGCTCGGAGAAGACCACGTCGGCGTCCGGAACCTTCGCCGACGAAGAGCCGGCCTATCGCTTCGGGTACGGCGCGCGGCGCCACTACGGCTCGCGCTATCCGCTGTGGTCCGACGACCTCGAGCGCCAGCTCGAGTCCGACTGGGGCGAGGAGTGGGATCGCGCGCGACCGTCGGTGCGGCGCGGCTGGTCGTACCAGCCGGCCGACGAGGCCCGCAAGGCGAGCTGAAGGCGGGAGAAAGCGCCGCCGCGGCTTGGAATGGCTCCGCCATGAAGCTGCGGCGGCTCGGCTTTCGACGATCGTTTCGCGTCGTCCTCACCGAGCACGGCGCGCAGTGCGCGGAGATGACGATCGCGCCCGGTGACTCCGAGGGCGGCCCTTCGAACGCGCACCGCGGCAGCGACCAGTGGCTGTTCGTGGTCGCTGGGCGAGGCGTCGCGATCGTCGGAGGCCGACGCTCGCCGCTCACGCCCGGAACCGTGGCGTACATCGGTCACGGGGAGCGACACGAGATTCGCAACACCGGGCGCCGTCCGCTGAAGACCCTCAACTTCTACCGGCCGCCCGCGTACCGCAGGGACGGTGATCCGCTGCCGAGCGGTCGGCCGCGCGGCAAGAGCTCGGAGCCGAGCGACTGACCGCCATCGTTCACTCGGGTACCCTCGCGGGAGGGCGGCGCTGCCGCGCCGCCGCCGCGATCGATTGCGATGCCGGCACGCTATTGCGATGCCGGGACGGCGACGCAGCAGCGTCGCCCTCCCGCAGATTGCCGGCCGTGTCGCTTGTCGTTTGGATCGGCGAACCGAGACACCTCCGACGATGCAGCTCAGCGAGCTGGTCCAGACGTCGGCGGCGGTGGCGGCGACGCGCAAGCGGCTCGAGAAGCTCGCGCGCCTCGCGGAGCTGATGCGGCGCTTCGCTCCCGACGAGATCGAGATCGGAGCGGTCTACCTCGCCGGTGAGCTGCCGCAGGGCCAGATCGGCGTCGGACCGGCGCTGGTTCGCTCGGCGATGTCGGGCACCCATCCAGCCGAGCCGAGCCTCGACCTCGCCACGGTCGATCGCGCCCTCACCACGATCGCCGCGACGTCGGGAGCCGGCTCGACCACCGAGCGCCGCCGGCTTCTGGGCGAGCTGTTCGCGCGCGCCACCGAGCCCGAGCAAGCGTTCCTGGCGCGGCTGGTGGTGGGCGAGATCCGTCACGGCGCGCTCGAGGGATTGCTAGCTCAGGCCGTGGCTCGCGCCGCCGAGCTGCCGGAGGCGGCGGTGCAGCGGGCGCTGATGATGAGCGGCACGCTCGGGCCGGTCGCGCGTGCCGCGCTCACCGAGGGCGCGGCCGGGCTGGCGCGATTCGCGCTGGTCCCGCTCTCGCCGGTGAAGCCGATGCTCGCTCAGGACGCGAGCGACGTGAGCGAAGCGATCGCCGAGCTGGGCGGCTCGGGCCAAGGCCGCGCGGCTTTCGAGTGGAAGCTCGACGGCGCGCGCATCCAGGTGCACAAGGACGGCGACGAGGTGCGCGTCTTCACGCGCCAGCTCAATGACGCCACCGCGGCGGTGCCGGAGATCGTCGAGGTCGTGCGCGCCTTCCCGGCGCGCTGCGTGATCCTCGACGGCGAGGCGCTGGCGCTCGACGAGGAGGGATCGCCGCGGCCGTTCCAGGTGACCATGAGCCGCTTCGGCCGCAGGCTCGACGTCGACGCGCGCCGCGCGGAGCTTCCGCTCTCGAGCTTCTTCTTCGACTGCCTCCACCTCGACGGCGAGAGCCTCGTCGACCGGCCCGCGAGCGAGCGCATCGAGGCGCTGACGCGCACGCTGCCGGCGGGGCTCGTGGTCCCGCGGCTCGTGACGGCGTCACCGGACGAAGCGCAGGCGTTCCTCGACGGCGCGCTCGAGCGCGGCCACGAAGGCGTGGTCGCGAAGGCGCTCGACGCCGGCTACGACGCGGGGCGCCGAGGCGGAAGCTGGCGCAAGCTCAAGCCGGTGCACACGCTCGATCTGGTGGTGCTCGCGGTGGAGTGGGGCAGCGGCCGCCGCCAGGGTTGGCTCAGCAACCTCCACCTCGGCGCGCGCGACCCGGTGAACGGCGGGTTCGTGATGCTCGGCAAGACGTTCAAGGGCCTCACCGACGAGATGCTCGTGTGGCAGACCGAACGGCTGCTCGCGCTGGAGATCGGGCGCGACGAGTGGACGGTGCACGTGCGACCCGAGCTGGTCGTCGAGATCGCGTTCGGCGACGTGCAGACCAGCCCGCGCTATCCCGCCGGCCTCGCGCTGCGCTTCGCGCGCGTGAAGCGCCACCGCCCCGACAAGCCGGCCAGCGAAGCCGACACGATCGACACCGTGCGCGCCATCCACGCGCGCTCGATGAAAGGCCCGAGAGGCTGAGCGCCGCGCTCAGAAAATCGACGGCACCAGGTGGAGCTGGTCGACGACGTCGAGGAAGCCTCGGTAGAGGGCCAGCTTGTCGAGCTGGGCCGCATCCACGTGGTCGCGCGGGCCGAACGCGATCTTCGGCTTGCCGTCGTCGTCGAGCAGCGGGGCGCCCGCCGCGTCGCGCTCGATCCGGTACTCGTAGACCACTGGCGGACCCATCTCGATCAGCTCGCGGGTCCGTCGCATCAGTGCATCGGCGAACTCTCGCGACCACACCGCGGCCACCACCTCGCTGCTGGTGAACATGCTCATCGGCTCGAGGTTGTAGGTGCCGATCACGCCCACCTGGCCGTCGAAGCTCGCGACCTTGGCGTGCAGCGTCGCCGTGTCGTTCGCCACGAAGAGGCGCATGCACGGCGCGGCGGCCAGCAACGCCGGCCACTTCTCCAGGAAGAGCGCCTGGCTGGTCATGTTGTCGCTGGTCGTCGGGCCGTTGGTGAGCACGGTGATCTCGACGCCGCGCTGGCACGCGTCGGCGAACGGCGCGACGCCTTTCTCGGGCAACACGATGTACGGGCTCTGGATGAACACGTTCCTGCGCGCCGCGTGGACCAGCCGGATCAAGCCCTCCGAGATCGGATCCATGGGCACGCCGAAGCGGGCCGGGCTGTCGAGGATGCGCGTCTCGGCATGGAAGGTCGGCGGTCGCGTGCGCTTGTTGATGCCACGCAGCTCGACCGCGCGCTGCAACCGATCGCTCCAGGTGCGGGCCTTCTCGGTGTCCTCGAGACGGTCGAGCGCGAGATCGGACGATCCTTCGAGCCACGCTTCCATGGCCTCGTAAGCGACTCGCAGCTCGCCCGCGCGGTCGGCGCCGTCGCCGCTCGCGGCGCCGCTCACGTCGGCCGGTGTGACGGCTTCCGCGCGATCGCTCGCGTACTGGGTCTCGAACGCCGCCGTCAGCGTGCGCGCGACCGGCTCGCTGTCGATCCGGATGTCGGCGTCCTCGAAGGCGTGCGGGTTCACCCGCCGCGCGACGACGTACTCCTCGGCGATGTTGCGTCCGCCCATGAGCGAGCGGCGCCCGTCGACCACCAGGATCTTGTCGTGCTCGGTGGGCACCAGGATCGCGGGCTGCATCGCGAACAGCGATTCGGCCCAGCGCTGCGCGACGGGACGGTAGGTGTGGATCTCGACGTTCGGCGACGCGACCAGCTCGCGCAGCACCGCGAGTCCGTCGGTGCTGCGAGTCATGGCGGTTCCCTGGCCGTCGAGGGAGAGCCGCACGCGCACGCCGCGCTCGGCGAGCACCTCCAGATGACCGAGCAACGCCATCCCGTAGACGTCGTCCTTCAGGATGAACGAGCTCAGGTCGACGCTCTCGCGCGCGCTCGCGAGCAGCCGCCAGCGCTCGGCCCACGCCATGTCGTTCTCGCGCATCAGGCGCAGCTCGGTGCCCGACGAGCCCGAGCGGGGAAGCGACTCGAACGTGGCGCGCAGGCTCTCGCCCTCGCGCCACGGACCGAGCGGCGTCACCGAGGGAGGAGAGGCGCTCGGCGAAGGAAACTCGTCGCCGACCAGACGTCCGCACGACAACGCGCACGACAGCAATGCGCACGACAGCAATGCGCACGACAGCGGGAGCGCGATCCACCGCTGCCAGCGTGTCGCCCCCTCGTGCATTCGACCCGTCGCCGAGCGCACGTACACGACGGTGTGCCGCGCGCCCCCGATTGCTCGTGCAAGCGACGCGCCCGGCGGAATTCCCTTTGTGAATGCTACGGAATGCGCGCCGTCCGGGTTTGGTTGGCCGAAATTGCAATGGCCGAGAGACCGCTCGACTCGGTGAGCCAGCGGGCGGTGGCGGCAAGCGTGGCCGCGGCGCGTGGGACGAGGTCGCAGCGCTCGACGCGCTCACGCTGCCGAAGGCGGATGAGCGCATGCCGCTCGACGAGCCGCGCGCGCTGCGCATCGTCGCTCCAGTCGAGCGTCGCGGCCATGCCGAGGTGATCGGACTCGTGGCCGCCGATGGTGCGCACGTCGCGTGGTGAAAGCTCGGGCGTCGCGAGGATCGCATCCAGCGGCCAGACCGGCGCCGACGACGGGAACGTGGCCCACGGGGCGAGGTCGCGACGATCGCTCAGCGACGCGCTGAGGAAGCGCGCGTCGATCAGCTCGCCGCTGGTGAGGATGTCGTGAGTCCGGTCGTCGCCGAAGAACGAGCGTCCGCCGGTGAGTACCGTGGGCACCGCGTTCAGGTCGCCGAGCAGCACGGTCGGGCGGTCGCGCGCCACGAACCGGGTCACCAGGTGCGCCGCTTGAGCCTCGCGCTCGTTCTGCGAGAGCGCATCGAGGTGCGTCACGAGCACGTCGAGCGGACGGCCGTCGTGCTCGATCGTGATCCTCAGCACGCCGCGCGTCTCGCCGAGCAGCCGATCGAGCCAGTGATCGCTGGCCAGCGCGGGAAGGCTGGCGCTGCCTTCGGCGGCGAAGGTGCAACGGGTCACTCCGTCGAGCAGGCAGCGTTGCGACTCGAGCACGTGATCGCGGGTGAGCAGCGCGTTGCCGAAGCGCACTTCGCGGCCGAACGTGGTGCGGTGCCAGGTCTCGGCGCGGATCTGTTCGTAGCGCTCGCCGGTCAGACGAGTGAGCTCGTCGGCGAGGAAGCTCGCCTCGTCGATCCAGGCGCTGCGGCGCGAGCCGAAGTCGACCTCGTTGAGCGCGACCACGTCGGGCGGTGCGCCGTCGGAGCCGGCCGTCGCGAGGTGGCGCGCGATGCCGCGCAGGTTGGTCTCGATCGTCGCCTGCGATCGTCCGATCGGCCACGAGTCACCGCCGAGACCGCTGTGGATGTTGTAGGTGGCGACGCCGAGTGGAGCGGTGGAGTCGGAGGCGGTGGGTGCGATGGCGAGCGGACCGTCGAGGTCGGGCGCGCTCACGATCCAGGGAGGCGTCTCGCTCGCGTCGCACGAGGCTGCGGCAACGCCCGCGCCGCGCGCCGGCATGGCGTCGTGCACGCAAGCTCCCACCGCGACCAGCGCCAGAGCGGCGCGGGCGATGCGAGCGAAACGACGAATGGATGAGGATCGCGAGATCACTGCGGCGTTCGGAATCGTAACCACTCTCGATCGATGCTGCTGAGCGCGCTCCAATCGCGCGGTGCAGTTCTTACAGCGCCGTCACGCCGCGTGTAAGTTCTTCACGAAAAGCGTTCGCGGGGGAGCTCATGTCCACGATCGTCGTCGAGGAGCGCGCCGACTCCGAGGTCGCGAAGCAGCTCATCGAGGAGCTCGAAGCGGTGCTCGAGCCGCTCTATCCGTCCGAGAGCCGCCACGGGTACAGCGTCGAGAAGCTGTTGCGTCAGGGCGTCGCGTTCTTCGTCGTCCAGCACGACGGCGCCGCGGCCGGTTGCGGCGGCATCCAGCTCTTCGGCTCGGACTACGGCGAGCTCAAGCGCATGTACGTGCGCCCCGCCTTTCGTGGGCGCGGGCTCGGCAAGCGCCTGGTCGAGCATCTCGAAGCGCACGCGATCACCCACGGCGTCGGCTGCGTGCGCCTCGAGACCGGCATCCACCAGCACGAGGCGATCGGCCTCTACGAGCGCATGGGCTTCGCGCGCACCGGCCCCTTCGGCGACTACTGGGACGACCCGCTGAGCCGCTTCTACGAGAAGCGCCTCGCCCCTCGGCGTTGAGCGCTCGCCAAGGTCGCCTTCGAGCCAGGGTCGCCTTCGAGTCTGCGCAGCTCGTGCACTCCGCAGTGATGCACTAGGGAGCCGAGAGACGCCGCCTGGAGACCGGCTACGGCCCTCCGGCGCCCGAGCCCGACCAGGCGGCGGCTTGGACATAGCGCTCATGACTCCGACCGCGGTGCCGCCGCCCCGCGGCTGATCCGGATGGATCGGCTCGGTCGCTCGGTCGTGTGCGGGATCGCGATCGCGAGTGCCGCTTCGCTGTGGCACGCGATCGAGTCCGCTGAGGGAGTGCAGCCGGTCGTCTGGCCGGCACCGGCGTGGTGGGCCGGGCAGCTCCTCCGCGGACCTGGGTTTCTGTTCGAACTGTACGGCGCGGCGGGCGGGCACGTCGCGGTCCTTGCACCGATCTGCTGGGTCTGGAATGCGTGCTTCTACTCGCTCGCGGCCGCCACGGCGTTCGCCTCGAGCCGCGTGCTGCGGGGCGGTGTCTTCCCGGTCTGGCTCGGGTATGCGTTGCCCGCGGTGATCCTCGGGCTCAACGTTTACGAGCAGGAGGTCACGTGGATCGCCGATGCTGGGAGCGATTTGCTCTCTCGGCCGCCGATCGCCGTCTACCTCAACCTCGTGGTCGCGCTGCCCGCGCTGGTGGTGCTGCTACCGTTTGCCGGCGATGGCTTCGGCCCCGGCGAGATGGCCGCGCTCGACCTGACGAGCGCGATCCTCTACGGGCTGCTGGCCCAGCTGACTCTCGCTCACCGCCGGCCCACGCTGCTGATCGGCTTTGGAGCGATCGCGCTCGGAACCATCGCGCTCGCGAGCGTGGTGCTGTGGTGGACGAGTTGATGGGAGGCGTTTTACATACTGCTGTACTCTGCTGTTACAAACAGCTATTGCCGGGCGATACAAGCTGCTGGAATCCGGCACCGAGATCGCGCAGTTTTCAAGCAAAAAAGGCTCGAACTAGCCTGCTTCGCCCACAACAAGCGCCTCGCTGACCCACGGGACGAGTTTCCCGCCTTCCGCGCCCAGCTCGGGATCGACGCGCACCTCGATCGCGGCGTTTTCGCCGAACAGCTCGCGCAGCGCCGCCTCGAAGTCGCCGCGCGGGATGGGCACGTTGGGAAGGGGGCGCAGCGTGAGCTCGAGAGATCGGTCGGCGCGCTGCAGCAGGCGGTGCTGGACGAACGGCGCGAGCGGGCGGATGCGGCGCGCGACGTCGACCGAGCCGACCCGCGAGCCGTCGGCGGCGGCGAAGAACACTGGCGAGCGGCCTTCCAGGTCGAGGATCGCGCGGGTGCGACGGCCGTCGGGGAGCGTCACGGTCGCGAGCCGGCCGTGGTCGCCGGTGCGATAGCGGACCAGCGGCAAGAACGGGTTCCGTCCGCCGGTGACCGTGATCTCGCCGCGCTCGCCGTCGGGCACGCGCGCGCCCGCGTCGTCGAGCGCTTCGACGAACACGTCGGGCACCAGCACCGCGTGCCCGGCGATGCCGGGCACGGCGGCGGCGATCGGGCCGGTCTCGGTCATGGAGTAGAGATCCGCCACCGCCGCTCCCCAGCGCTCGCGGACGGCGCGGGCAACGCTCTCGCCGAGCTGTACCGCGCTCGACACCACGAGCCGCGGCCGGATCGGCAGATCGAGCCGTAGCGCTTCGCCGAGCGTCACCGGCTCGGACGCCACGAACGACGGCGCCAGCTCCTCGAGGAAGCGTGTCCGCGCCGCGGCTCCGCCCGCCCAGTCGTGCTCGGCGAGGTTGAGCTTGACGAACACCGCGCCTCGCCAGCCGCTCATGCTGGTGGCGAACAGGTAGGTGTGGCGCTGCAGGGTGGCGTTGAGCGCGAACGGCTCGCCCTCGCGCGGGTCGAGGCGCACGCCGTGGAGCGCGGCGATCCGCTCCAGGTGCGCGAGGTTCTGCACCATGGCGCACGGATGGCTGGGCACGATCACCGGATGCCCGGTGGTGCCCGAGGTCGAGTAGAGGATCGCGTCGTCGAGCGGCAGATCGTGCGGCACCAGCAGCTCGAGCCGGCGCACGATCGTCTCGCGGTCGGTGATCGGCAGCTCCTCGAAATCGCGCGCCGCGTCGAAGCCGCGCGGCAGCCCGTCGAGAAGCCAGAGCCTTTCGCGCAGCGCATCGATCCACGTGGCGATCGCGGCCGAGGGCTCGCGCTCCGATTCGAGCGGCTGCTCGGCGAGCGCCTCGCGGAACGCATCGAGGCGCGCGAGCTCGGCGGGTCCGACGCGATCGCCGATGGTCTGGTTCCAGCGCGGCGCGTGCGCGTGCTGCAGCGTGCGCGCGAGGCCCTGCCACGCCCGCACGGTGATCGCGGGGGATCGTTCACGCCAGTCGGCGGGGATTTCCGTGGTCATGTCGACTCAATCCTCGAACGTGGCGCGTGCCGCCTTGCGACGGTTTTCCTCTTCTTGCTTGCGCAGCTTCTCGAGGTCCTTCTGGCGCGCGCGCTGGCGCTTCTCCTCGCGTTGCTTGGTCTCGTCGAGCAGGCCCTCGCGCCGCACCGAGTCGAGGGTCGTGAGCCGATCCTCGGAGACCGCCGGCAGCTCGCCGGCGGGCGCGATCGCGAGCGCCGCGAGGCAGGTGCGCACCAGCTCCTCGCGCCGCTCGGCGTCCTCTACGAAGAGTCGTGCCATCACCAGCTCCGCGAGCGGCCGCAAGCGGTCGCGGAAGAGCGCCAGCAATGGCTCGACCGGCAGCCTGCCGAGCGACTCGTCGTGGAGCAGCCAGCTCGCGACCAGCAAGAGCTGGAGGTGGCGGCGTCCGGCGGGCATGAACCGGAAATCCGCCACCTCCGCGGGCTCGAGCGGCCGCGTGGCGCGCGCGCGAAACAGGTCGGCGATCACCGCCTCGATGCGCACGCCGTCGGGCTTGGCCGGGTCGACCGGCGACGAGAAGACCGCAGGTGCCTGCGCCAGCCGATCGACGAGCCGCTCGACGTCGGCGGTCGCGGAGCCAGCAGTGGATGCCGTCACGCCCTGGCTCCGCTCGCCGCTCGCGATGCGGGCCGATCCGCGAACACGAAGGTGCGCCGCGCGAACGCGCGCGCGAAGCTCACCAGCTCCTCCTCGCTCGCGACGCAGTGACTTTCGAAGCCGGCGTCGTGGAGCTTGTCGAGCCACGCTTGGTACGCGGAGGGATCGGCGAGCCTCAGCACGGCGGTCGCGCCCGCGCCGGCGCGCTCCACGGCGCGCTTCGCGAGCTCCCAGCCGTGCTTGGTGCGATCTACCTCGTTGAAGAAGTCGGTGTCGCTCACCACCACGACGTGCGCCGGACGGGTGAGCGGCGGCGCCTCGACGAAGGTCTGCACCAGCCGCGACAGACCGAACGACCAGCCGGTGCCGAGGTAATCGGTGAGCACGCCGAGGAGCTTGGCCTCGTCGCGAATGAAGCCGTCGGTCTGCACGAAGTTCCCCTGGCCCTGAGCTTCGCCGGAGAGACACGCCATCACGCGCGCACCCGCGCGCAGGGCGCTCAGCGTGAGCACCGCGCTGGCGACGATCGGGTAGGCGAGCTGGTACGCCGGATTTCCCATCGAGCCCGAGCAGTCGATGCCGAGGTAGAGATCGGGCGGGCGGCGCTCGGGCTCGCCACCGTCGCTCACGCCGTACGCGCGCTCGACGGTGGTCACGCCCGGGATCACCACGGGGCTGCGAGCGAGGGTCTCGAACCAGTCGAGCCGTTCGAGCGGCCCGCCGGGGTCCCACGGATCGAGACCCTCGGGCAGCGGATCGCCGGCGTGCTCGATCCGCTGGCTCGGGAACGGGATCACGTGCGGCATCGCAAGCTCGCGGTAGTAGCGGCCGACCAGCTCCGACGGCGAGCGCTCGACGCCGATGGCGCGCATCAGGTCGAGCCACTCCTGCGGGCCGCGCTTCACGGTGCGTGCGTCGGGGCGTCCGTCGCCGCGCACCGACGCGCCCACGCCGCTTCCCTGCTTTCGGTCTTTCGCGTTCTCGCCTGCGGCTTCCTCGTCCCCTTGCTCGCGATCGGTCAGCCGGTCGTCGTACGCCGGGTGCTTCACCTGGCTCGGGTCGAAATCGTCGTCGGTCATGCCGTCGGGAATGCGGTCGCCGGCCGAGGTCGCGGCGGTGTCGAGCCACGGCGGCACCGGCGCCCGACCCTTGGGAAGATCGGCGAGGTAGCGCTCGACGAGGATCGCGAACGACGGGGCGCCTTCGAGCCACCGGTCGCGGAAGTGCCGCACGATCCGCGCCGCGAGATCGGCGTCGCCCTCGATCTCCTTCGAGGGCTCGGGACCGAGCGTGCCGGTGGGGAGCGCCCACAAGCGCTCGTAGGTGCGCACGTAGAAGCGCCACAGCTTGCCCGGATCCTTCTCCGCGAGCGCGGCGTAGACCGCCGCGACGTCGGCGGCCTTGCTGCGCTGCAGCCGATCGTTGAGCAAGAGATCGGTGTACAGGTTCGCAACCATGCCCGCGTGCATTCGCAGGCTCTCGGGCAGCGTGCGGCGGATCCGGTCGAGCAACCGCGTCTGCTCCTCGAGCGTTCCCGGCGCGTGCACGTAGTGACCGACCTCGTGAGCGAGGATCGCGTGCGCGTGAGCGCCGAGGTGCCGCTCCTGGATCTGCGGCAGGCTGATCACGATGCGCTGATCCTTCATGCGGATCATCGCGAACGAGCCTTCGAGCCCCTCGCGTTTCTCGTCGGCCTTGCTGCGGCACAGGATCGGCGGCGCCAGGCGAGTGAACGGGCTGAACGCGGTGAGCGCCGCGGGCCACGCTTTCTGGAAGCTGGTGTCGAGGTCGTCGAGGGTGCTCATGCGCGCGCGCTCTCGACGAGGCCGAGCACGAAGACGGCGTGACTGTCGGCCAGCGTCACGGCCGCCATTCCTGGCACGGCGGCCACCGAGGCGACCTCACCGCGCAGCTCGGCGAAGCGAGATTCGTGGCCGGACCACCGGATGCCTCCTTCGGCGCCGACCTGCGGCGGCTCGTCGCCGGTGCTCGCGCGGGCAAGTGCCTCCGCGGGCCAGGTCGCGGGCCGCAGTCGCGCGCCGAACACGTCGGCGTGCACCTCGGCGGTGGTGTCCCCATCGGTCGCGAGCAGATGACGATCCACGGCGCAGACGCGTGGCGGCACGCGGAAGAGGCCGCCGAAACCGAGGAAGGCGCCGACGCGGGCGACCAGCGAGACCGTCGCGAGCGGCGCGGTCGAGCCCGGACGTGCGAAGCGGCGCTCGAGGCTCGGGTCGATCTCGGCGGCGCCTAGAATCGATTTCCGCAGCGCGGGGTCGAGGGCGGCGGCGCGCGCGATTGCTGTGTCGCGCGCCTCGGCGAGCCCGCCGCGCCACGCCAGCACCAGCCCCGCGTCGAGGAGCGCGTCACGCGTGGCGCAGTCGCCCGCGACGGCCGCGAGCTCCTCGAGCCAGCTCCGCGCCGCGGGCTCACCGAGCTCGCGAGCGAGCCCGTGCCACGCGTTGCCGAGTGCGGCGAGGATCGGCGCGGGAGCCGCGTTCCAGTGGCGACCGAGCCGGGGGAGGTTTGCGACTAGTGCGCGCTCGAAGCCGCTCGCTTCCTCGCGGCCGACGAGGCCTCTCTCGAGACCCGTCAGGCCGAGGTCGAAGAGCGCGCGCGCGGCGGCCTCCGCGCTCGCGTCGCCCGCGGCGTCGACCAGCGGGCCGGCGGTGCGCGCCAGAAAATCGAGGAACGCGCGCGGCTCGAGGTTCCGGCCGCGGCGCTCGAAGCGCGCGTTCCACTCCTCGCGGTGCGCCAGAAGCACCGCGCGGAACCGCTCGCTCAGCGCGATCGCAGCCACGCGCGGTAGTTGGTGTAGCGCTGGTGGAGGTACTTGAGCGCCAGGACGTCGTCGAAGAGGTGGCCGTAGAGCTTGCCGCCTTTCTCGACGTCGCGCAGCGCGCGCTCGACCTTCGCGAGGCGCTGGTCGACGGCGCGCTCGTCGACGCCGTCGAGCCCGCGATCGAGCTCCACGAGCAGCTCGCGCACCGGGTCGCCGCGATCGCGGCCCAGACGGTCGAACTCGGCGCTGGTGCGATCGAAGAGTGCCCGCAGCCAGCTCACCAGATCGGAGCGGTAAGGCGCGTTCTCGGGTGCGTCGAAGAACTTGGCGTCGCGGTACTGCACCAGCTTGTCGTGCAGCACGAAGGGCAGGATCTGGCGCAGATCGTCGAAGCTCACCTCGCGGCTGCCGCGGAACCACGCGACGGCCTTGGCGAACACCAGGCAGGTGGTGAGCGCGCGCACCGAGAGGCCGTTCCGCGTCTGGGCGCCGGTCGAGGCGAGGTCGGCGTTGGCCGCGAAGGTTTCCCACGGCACGGCGGCGACGCGCACGGTGTCCTTGGTCATGTACTCGAGCTGGCGCGCGGCGGGCTCGAAGAACTCGAACTCGGCGGCGAAGAATTCCATCCGGCGGAGCAGTGCCTCGGGGATGCGCACCGCGCGCACCTCTTTCTCCATGCGCTCGAGCTCGGCCGGCGTGAACACGATCTCGGGAGGCACGACGTCCTCCGGGCGGTAGCCGCCCTCGACGCGGTCGAGGAGCTCGGAGAGGAAGCGGGTGTTGAAGTGGAGCGCCTTCACCACCACGTCGATGCGATCGCGCAGCGCCTCGATCACCTGGTAGGTGCCGCCGCCGGCGTCGTCGTTGGCGGTGAGGTACCAGGCGGCGGGCGGGCACTCGAAGACCTGGTCGTAGAGCTCGGCGTAGTCGTCGCCCATGACCGTGAGCAGCGCCGACTGGGTGCGAGTCGGGATGCGGTTGTACTCGTCGATGATCTTGACGCGCATCGAGAGCCACTGGCGCCACGCGATGCGCACGTCCTCCATGCGCGTCGCCGACATCATCGTGGAGGGCAGCGGATTGCCGAGCAGGTCGGCGATCGTCATCTGCGGCTGGCCGTGCTGGATGCCCTGCTTCATCTCGCGCTGCGTGTAGCCGGCGAGCAGACCGATGAGCGTCGCGATGGCGGTCTTGCCGCGACCCGGACCGCCGATCAGCAAGCAGCGGCGCCGCACCGCGAGGTTGAGCAGCGGCAGCAGCACGTAGCTCGAGTAGCTCTGCGCCGTGGGCAGCGTGAGCCTGAGCTTGCTCGCGCCCAGCGTGAACGTGGCGGGCGGCGTGGTGACGTATTCGATGTCGTAGAACGGATTGATGATCGCGTGATTGACGATCCAGAAGTAGGCCTGGCGCAGCTTCTCGTCGAGCGGCAGCGTTCCAGCGTCGCGCGGTACGGCGTCGCCGAGCGGGCCGGAGTAGAGGTCCGCGACGTCGAACGCGCGCGGAGGTTCCTTGGGCTGCGGATTGGTCGGCGCCTGGCTGACCTGGCCGGCGGCGCTCGCGGCGGTGGCCGAGGTGTCGCGCTTCTTCATGCTCGTCTCCACTGCGAGAGGTCGTCGGGAGGATCGGCCAGGTCCCAGCCTGCGGCGAGGAGCGAGTCGACGGCGTCGAGCGCGCGCGCGATGCGCTCCTCGCGCGCACCGCGTAGCCATTGCCAGCGATGGCCGGCGGCGGTGAGCCGCTCGACGAACACGTCCGTCATCCAGTGGCGTAGGCTCTCGCCGTCGCGCAGGCCGTCCTGCACGAAGGGGACGTCGTCGGGGTCGGTCAGGAGGTAGAGGTGAAAGGGCGCCGCGGGTCCCTCCGCTTCGGTCTCGGGAGAGCGCGAGCCCATGTAACGCTCGTGCCAGACGCCGGTGGCGAAGGCATCGGTGTCGCACACCAGCACCGGGCCGCCGCGCCGCGCGGCGGCCTCTTCGCGCTCGCGCTGCTCGCGCGCGATCCACGTGAAGTCCGGCGTCTGCCACACCAGCGATTCCATCGTCGCGGACGGATCGGCGGCGAGCGCTCGCGCGAGCATTCGTTCGGTCGCCTCGCGACCGAACTCGGGCACCCACTCGGTGTCGCGCCACACGCCGCCGCGCGCGCGCAGCCGGTCCACGAGCGCCTCGGCGAGCGTGGTCTTGCCGGTCGATTCGGCGCCGACCAGCACCAGGCGCCACGCCAGGTGACCGCGCACGCACGGCGCGAGTGCGTTCCAGTGAGCGACCGGATCGGTGCGGACCCCGACCCCCGAGACCGGCGCGCGCGCTCGCGACGGATCGACCGCGACATGGCGTGCGCCGAGACGACGGCCGAGCTCCTCGCCGTAGCTCTCCGAGGTGAAGACCGCATCGACGGGCTCGGCGGTGACGCCAGCGACGGCTTCGCGCATCAAGTCCACGTGCGCGCGCCACAGCGTGTCGCTCGCGAGATCCACCGGATGGTCGTCCTCGATGCCGGTCACCGTCACGTTGGGCTCATTCGTGTGGATCTCGCGCAGCCACGCGACGCGGCGCTCGAGCGAGATGCTCTCGCGCGCCGCCGCCATCACGACGACCGACACGCGCTCGCAGCCGCGCGCCGCTTCGTGCACCAGCAACGCGTGTCCCGCGTGCGGCGGGTAGAACTTGCCGATCACCAGCCCGTGGCGATGGCGCGTGCTCACGCCGCCGCCTCGCGCAGCGTCCGCGCCCACGCTCGCAGCCCGGCGACGCACAGCAGCCCGAACACCACGTAGAGCCCCGCGGTCGGGTAGAGCCCGCGGCTCACGTAGAGCGGCACGCTGATCGCATCGACCGCGATCCACACGAGCCACGATTCGATGAGCTTGAGCGCCTGTCCATAGGTGGCCGCGAGGCTCAGCGTGAGCACGCTGGCGTCGGCCACCGGTACCGGCGAGTCCGTGCGGCGCGCGAGCCACGCGGTCACCAGCACGGTGGCGGCGACCGTGGCGCCGCCGATCGCCAGCCATTCGCGACGCCGGGTGCGCCGCACCGCGAGCGCGACGCTCCCCGGGAGCGGCCGCACCCACTGCCACCAACCCCAGCAGCCGAGCGCGAAGAACACTCCCTGCAGCGTGCTGTCCGCGTAGAGCTTCGCGTCGAAGAAGAGCAGCGCCCAGAACACGTTGTTGGCGAGCCCGAGCGGCCATGTCCACACGTTCTCGATCGCCAGCAGCACGACACACAGGGCTCCGCTCACCGCCCCGAGCAGCTCGGCCCAGCTCACCGGCACGCCGCCCATCTCCAGCGCGGCACCGCGCAACCACGAAAGTCCCGACGCGAGGATCTGCACGCGCCGGACGCTATCACCCGATCCGCCTGCCACGAAGGGGCGGGCGCTTCGCGCGGCTCTCGATTCCTGGAGCCGGCCGGTCCCCCGGAGGGACGGGCTCCGTGCGTCCGTTTTTCGAGGCGAACCTGTGACGCATTTGTTACATTCCCGCGTCCCCGATGCGCGCCTCGTCGATCCTCCGCTGCGCCGCTCGAACCCTCGCCGTCGCGGCGTTGGTCCTGCCGGCGTGCGGGGGGAGCAACGACTCATCGTCGTCGTCGCCGCTCGGCGCCGCGCCGCCCTACGACGACTGCTACGCGCCCGACCAGCTCGTGTCGAGCGACGTGGCCGGGCATCACTGCACGTGGCTGCACGAAGGACTGATGCTCCAGGAGCGCCTCGATCGCGAGCGCACCTTCGGCGACATCCAGTGGCACGCGACCCACAACTCGTTCAACTCGGCGGCGTACACCGACGCCGGGTACTTCGACTTCAACCAGGTCGTGTCGATCAGCGATCAATTCGAGCTGGGCGTGCGCACCATCGAGCTCGACGCCCACTGGTACGCCAGCGACGCGGCCGGCGGCGCGCCCGCGCCGGTGCTCTGTCACGCGCAGGGCGCCGACATCTTCCAGATCGGCTGCTCCAAGAAGGCGCGCCCGTTCGCGGCCGGAGTCCAGGAGGTCGCCGATTTCCTGGCCAAGCCGGGAAACGAGCAAACCGTGCTCGTGGTGGGCGTCGAGGACGTCCTCGAGGAGCACGTCCCGCCCGACGGCGCGCGCCCGGTGCCGGAAGGGTACGATCAGGTGGCGGCGACCTTCGAGTCGATCCTCGGTCCCGACATCTACCACCCGCCTCAGGACGGCACCTGCCACCCGCTGCCGCTCGACCTCACCAAGGCGCAGGTGCTCGCCGCGGGCGCGCGCGTGCTGGTCACGTCGGATTGCGGCGTCGGCACGGCGTGGACCAACGTGCTCTTCGAGGACAAGCCCAAGAAGCAGGGAAACGACGGCTTCACGCCCTATCCCGACTGCGACTCCGCGTTCTACACCGCGGAGGACTACGCCACCTTGCGCACGCGTGCGTGGGAAGACAGCACGTTCATCTCGTCACTCGTGGATCCCGACGTGCGTCCGATCGACCCGCCGACGCTCACCGCGATGCGTGGGTGTGGGCTGAACGAGGTGGCGCTCGACAAGCTGCGTCCCGACGACGACCGCGCCACCGCGATGGTGTGGAGCTGGGCGGCCGGCGAGCCGCGTCGCGACGCCGGCGCGCTGTGCGCGTTCAGCCAGGCCGATGGCCATTTCGCCACCGATGCCTGCGAGAGCCCGCGCCGCGTCGCGTGCCGCAGCAATGGCGGCTGGGCGATCACGGCCGACGCCGTCGCCTGGAGCGACGCGGCGAACGCGTGCGCCACGTCATTCGCAGCGGATGCGAGCTTCGCCGTGCCGCGCACCGGCTTCGAGAATTCGCAGCTGAAGGACGCGAAGACCGCGGCGGGCACCGCCGAGGTGTGGCTCGACTACAGCGACACGAGCGGGCGCGGTCGCTGGCTGCCCGCCGGCAGTTGAGCGGGTGCGGTTTGGAGCCCGCCGGTCTCCGGCGGGAAGCGCCCGGCGGTCTATGATCCGCGAGGGGTCGTATGCACGCGCGTCTCGTGGATCGTCACCGCATTGCTGCTCGGGCTTCGCTCGCCGCGGCGGGCGATGCGTCCGATTGGTATCGGAAGACGTACGGAGCCTCGTCCGATCGGCTCGCCAACGTGCTGCGCTCGATGGGCGTGACCGAGAAGAACCTGGCGTCGGAAGGGCGCCTACATGTGCCACGGCCTCGAGAAGATGATCCTCGCCCGGCTCGCAGAGGCGAAGAAGCAGGGCGTCACGCCCGCGAAGTGACGACGCGATTCCGCTGCACGCCGAGATCGATGACGCCGTCGGCGCTGCGGATGCGTGATTCGACGAGGTCGCCCGCTTTCAGGTAGCGGCCGCTGCGCTTCTGTCCGTTCACGAAGAGCTTCCAGCGCGTCGCTTCGGGCAGCAGGCTCGCGAGACGCTGCACGATCGGCGGCGGCAGCCGCAACCCGCAGCCCGACGGCGTGCCCGTCGCGATCAGGTCGCCCGCGAAGAGATCCTGCAAACCCGACAGCTCGGTCAGCGTCTCGGCGGGGCCGAACACCAGCTCCTCGGTCGAGGCGCTCTGGCGCTTGGCACCGTTCACCGTGAGGTCGAGCCGCAGCGCCTTCAGGTAGTGCATCTCGCTCGCGTCGAGCAGGCAGATCGACGGTCCGACCGGACCGAACGTCCGGTAGCTCTTGCCCTTGTAGAACTGCATCTGCGGGATCTGGACGTCGCGCGCCGAGTAGTCGTTGACGATGGTGATGCCCGCGACCAGCTCGTGCAGGTTCGCGTCGGTGACCGCTGTTCCAGCCGTGACGTCGCGGCCGAGAACCAAGCCCAGCTCGATCTCGTAATCCATGAGCGTCACGTGCGGCGGGACGATCAGCTCGCCGTCGGCCGCCACCATCGAGCTCGACGCCTTGCGGAACACCATGTTGAACCCCTTGGCGTCCGGATCGATACCCGACTCGATCATGTGCGAGCGGTAATTCGCGCCGAGGCAGATGAATTGCTGATTGGCGGTCACCGGCGAGAGCAGCTTCACCGATGCGAGGTCGGTGCTCTCGCCGGTGGCGGCGGAGAGGATCTCGCCGCGCGGCCGCCGCAGCAGCTCGCCGGTGGTGGCGATCTCACCCTCGCCGTCGATCGGGCGGATGCGGTCGCGCTCCAGCACGCCCCAGCGAGGGCGGCCGCGCTTCTCGAAGCGGATGATGTGGATGGGCATGGAGATGCGAGCCGCGCTCGCCGGTCTGCCACGGTCGCACGGGCAAGTCGAGGATGCGGTAGCGTACGCGCCGCCGGCGGAACGACGTCCAGGGTCACGGGGAGCGCCTTGAAGAAACGCCGCTCGCTCTTCCTTCTCGCGCTGTCGTGCTGCCTCGCCGCGAGCGCATGCAGCGACTCTGGCTCGGGCAGTCGTCAGCTCTCGGCCGAAATCCGCCGCACCGAGTTCGGCATCCCGCACGTGAAGGCCAGCGACTGGGAGAGCCTGGCATTCGGCTACGGCTACGCGTACGCGCAGGACGACTACTGCGTGACGATGCACGAGATCGCGCTCGCGTCGGGTCGCTCCGCCGAGATCATGGGCGAGACCGAAGGTGATCCGGGCGTGGACTTCCTGTTCCGGTTCCTGAACGGCACCAAGGACTCGTTTCGCAGCCAGTTCGTCGACGAGCTGCCGAGCGAGGTGCAGGAGCTGGGGCGGGGCTTCGCGGCGGGCATGAATCGCTATCTGCAGGACACCGGCGTCGACCATCTCGCCGAGGGACCGGCGGGATGCCGGAACGCGCCGTGGGTCTACGCGATCGACGACGTCGATCTGTGGATGTACCTGCGGCGGATCGCGCTCGCGGGCAGCTCCGACCTGAGCGTGATCCGCGACGCGATCCTCGCCACCGCAGGACCGGCGAGCGGCGCGGCCGGTGCGGCGCGCGCGGCGAGCACGCTCGACGATGTCGGCTTCGATGCCGGCTTCGAGTCCGCGCTGCGCGCCGACGCGCCCCGATTCGCGGCGCTCGCACGCGCGCTGCACGTGAACGGCGGCAGCAACGGCGTCGCGCTGGGGCGCGATCTCACGCGCTCGGGGAAGGGCATGCTGCTCGGGAACCCGCACCAGCCGTGGGCGGGCAGCGGCCGCTGGTACGAGATCCATCTCACGATTCCCGGCGTCTACGACGTGGCGGGCGCGGCGCTGCAGGGATTGCCGTGGGTCGGCATCGGCTTCAACTCCGACGTCGCCTGGACCCACACGGTGTCACAGGCGACGCGCTTCACGCTCTACCAGCTCGAGATCGATCCCGGGAATCCGCTGCGCTATCGCTACGACGACGGCTGGCGCGACATCACGACCGACACGGTCGAGATCCAGGTCAAGCACGACGACGGCACCTTCGAGACTCGCAGCCACACCTTCTTCAGCTCGCACTACGGGCTGATCGTGAACCTGTCGGCGTTCAGCTCGCTGCTCGACGGCTGGCCGATGGTGAACGGCAAGGTGCTGGCGATGCGCGACGCCAACCTCCTCACGCCCTTGCGCTCGGCGCAGCAGTGGATCGCGGTGGGCGAGTCGCACGACCTCGACGAGCTCACGGCGGCGCTCGGCACCATCGGCAACCCGGTGTTCCACACGCTCGCCGCCGATCGAAACGGCGAGGCGTTCTACGGTGAGGTGTCGGCGGTGCCGCACGTGACGCAACCGCAGCTCGACTCGTGCACCCGGAGCATCGTGGGCAAGGTGCTCTCGGCCGCGACGTCCGACGCGATCCTGGCGCTCGACGGCTCGACGTCGATGTGCGAGTGGGGCGAGGACGCCGACTCACCGGAGGGCAGCAACCTCTTCGGCTACGCGGCACGGCCGGTCCTGCGCACCACCGACTACGTGGCGAACGGCAACAACAGCTACTGGATCGCCAACGAGCACCACCCACTCACCGGCTTTCCGCTGGTGATGGGCTGGACCCAGTGGGAGCACGAGCCGCAGAGTTTGCGCGCGCGAGCGGCGCACATCTGGATGGAGGACCGAAAGGCGCTGCGCGACGATCTCGGCGGCGAGCCGGGCTTCGACCTCGCGACGCTGCAAGGCTTCCTCTACCAGAACCGCGTCTACGGAGCGGAGATCGCCCTCGACGACGTGCTCGCGATCTGCGACGCGCTCGGCCGCGCGCCGGCCGACGACGTACAGACGCGCGCGCTCGCCGCGTGCGACGTGCTGCGCCACTGGGACCGGCGCGTGAACCTCGACAGCGTGGGCGCGCAGATCTGGACCGAGCTCTGGCACGGCATCGAGGCCGAGCGCGGCGACGACTTCCAGGGAGTGGTCGACTCCGATGAGCTGTGGGCGGTCGACTTCGACCGCGACGATCCGGTGCACACGCCGCGCGGGATCGACACCTCGATCGAGGCCAATCGCACGCTGGTGCTCGAGTCGCTCTCGAACGCCGTCCGAGCGCTCGACGCCGCGGGCGTGCCGCTCGACGCCGCGTGGGGGAGCGCGCAGTTCTACCCACGAAATGGCACCGACATCCCGCTTCACGGCGGCGACACGGGGCTCGGCGTGATGGGTGTGATCGGCGCGCCGCTCGAGCCGGGCGGCTACTTCGACGTGCAGTTCGGCAACAGCTACATCCAGACCGTCACGTGGGACGATTCCCAGTGCCCGATCGCGGACACCATCCTCACCCACTCGCAGTCGACCGATCCGGCCTCACCGCATTTCAGCGACCAGACGGTGCTCTACTCGCAGAAGCAGTGGGTGCGCTTCCCTTACTGCGAGTCGGACATCACCGCGCACCAGGACGGCGAGACGCTGACGCTCACGCAGTGAGCGGGCGACGGGATCACCGCGCCCGCGCGCGGCCGGTCACGGTTCCGAGATCGGCTGAGCCCTCTCGTGGACGCCCCGCGCGTCGAGGGCGTCCTGGAGCAGCTTGCGCATCGCCGGATCCTCGGCGTCCGCGCGGATCACGATCGGCAGGCTCTTTCCCGTGCGCTTCTCGGCCTTCTCGACGACCGGGTTGTGCCCCGGCTCCTCGTCGAACTGGACGCGGAAGTCGCGTCCCTTGGGTGTCACGGCGAGATAGGTCGCGTCGCCGGGGCCCAGGTTCACGTGGGTGTGGTACCAGTCGTCGGGAGGTGAGTAGAGCGTTCCGGGATGGAACTCGGCGCGCACCACGCTCGCGGCGCGACCGTCCTGCCATGGCTTGGTGCCGGCGACGCTCGGCCACATGAGCGCGAAGCCCTCGCCGCGCACGATCAGCACCGTGGCGCCCGGCCCGTGGCGATGCGCGGCCTGGTAGTGCGCTTCTTCCCAGGTCGACACGTGCGGGTTGAGCGTGTTGCCGCACATCGAGAAGCACACGAACCAGCCGCGCTTGGTGGTGGCGTGGAACATCACGTCGCCGAGCGCCAGTACGTCGGGGATGAAGTTCGCGACCATCGGGTGGTCCGGGTCGGCGAATGGCTCGCCGGGTCCGCGCGGCCGCGGAAGCTCGCGGAAGAAGTCCGCGTTCCCGTCCCAGCGCTCGTCGAAGCGCGCGGGGTTGTCGAACACGAACTTGGGATCGCGGTAGAAGTCGACGATCGGCGGCGCGTTGGTGAGTCCCACGAGCAGCGCTGGCTCCGAGCCTTCGTTCGCGTGCTCGTGCCACGCGTTGAGCGGCGGTGAGATCAGCGAGCCCGGGCCCCACTCGACTTCGGCGGGCGTGTCGCCGCTCTTGCGCCAGAAGCGCGTCCGGCCGTGGCCGCGCATCACGTAGAGGTACTCGTCGAACACGTGGCGCTCGGCGATCGTGTGGGTGCCGGGCGCGATCTCGAGCGCGTAGGAGTTGGTGAGGCCCTGCTGGCCGTGAAGGCGGATGTAGGCGCCGCGCGCACCGAGGCGACGCCATGGCGCCAGCTCGAGCCGGTCGACGTCCACCGCCCACTCCTCGTAGACGGGAATCCCTTCGTCGCGCATCCACTGCTCGGAGAAGAAGCTCACGCCGCTCTCGACGCGCGCGCGCTCGCGAGTGCCGGGGACGTCGTCGAGCGAGCGATGCTCGCCACGCGCGAGCCCGATCGCGATGGCGACTCCGACTCCGGAGACCAGCACCAGCACGATCGCCGGGCCAGCCAGGCTCCGCGACGAGCGCGACGGTGTCAGTGCGGGTGAGCTCGATTCGTCCATTCGCGTTCGCCAACTAGCCCGATGGGCGCGCGGGCGTTCTACTCCGAGCGACATCGCCGGTCGAGTTGCCCATGCCGAGCTACCGATCCCTGAGGCGCCAGTCGCTTCATTACTTCGCGCGTCCCCACGAGCGCGTACCACGCGCGCCGATCGAGTCGCCCGCGGCGTGGCGCGGTGATGAGCTGCGCGCGCGCAGCGACTGGGCCGAGGCACTCGATGCAGCCGAGGTGGACGAATGCCGCCGTGCGGTCGACGCGGCGCTCGCCACGGGAAAGCCGCTCGGCGCGATGAGCGCCGCCGACTTCCCGCTGCCGACACTCGCGGTGCGAATCGCCGCGTGGCGCGACGAGCTGCGCCGCGGGCGCGGCTTCGTGCTGATCCGGAACGTGCCGGTGGGAGCGTGGTCGAGCCGCGAGTCGGAGTGCTTCTTCTGGTGCTTCGGCCTGCACCTCGGCGTGCCCGGCGCGCAGAACCCGCGCGGCGACCTGCTCGGCCACGTGCTCGATGCCCATCGGCCCGGAAACATCCGTCTCTACGAGACCAACGCCAACATCGCGTTCCACTGCGACGCGGCCGATGTCGTCGGCCTCCTGTGCCTCGCGCCCGCGAAGACCGGCGGGGCGAGCCGGATCGCCAGCTCGGTGACGGTCTGGAACGAGCTGGCGCGGCGCCGTCCGGAGCTGGTGACGCGGCTCTTCCGCGCGTTTCATCTCGACACCCACGGCGAGGGCGGCATCCGCTCGGTGCCGGTGCCGCCGTGCCGGTTCGCGGCCGGCGAGCTGCGCACGTTCTGGCACAGCGATTACTTCCGCTCGGCGGAGAGCGTCCCCGGCGTGCCGCGCCTCGACGCCGAGGCTCGCGCGCTGCTCGACGCGTACGACGAGATCGCCGCCGATCCCGCCATCCACCTCGACATGGAGCTTGCCGTGGGCGACGTGCAGCTCCTCTCCAACCACACCCAGATCCACTCGCGCACCCAGTACCAGGATTGGGACGAGCCCGAGCGCCGTCGCCACCTGCTGCGCCTCTGGCTCTCGTTGCCCGAGCGTCGCGGCCCGCGGCTGCGGGCGCTCACCGCGTCGAGCGCCGCCGCGATGATCGCGAGCACCGTGGCGGCGCGGATGAAGGGCGGATGAGCGCGCTCGGCTATCTCGCGCTGGTGCTGCCGCCCGCGCTGGCGTGCGGCTATCTGCTCGGCTCGACGGTGCGCGGCATCGGTGGGCTGCGGCTGCTCTCCGGGGTGAAGCCCGACCTCGACCGCTGGCCGCGGCTCTCGATCGTGTCGCCGGCGTGCGACGAGGAGCGGCACGTCGCGGCCGCGATGCGCTCGATGCTCGCCTCCGACTACCCGGACCTGCAGCTCGTCGCCGTCGACGATCGCTCCACCGATCGCACGGGTGAGATCCTCGACACGCTGGCGAGCGAGGATCCCCGGCTGCTGGTGCGGCACGTGACCGAGCTGCCCACCGGTTGGCTGGGCAAGCTGCACGCGCTTCACCTCGGCGTGGCGCATGCCGACGGCGAGTGGCTGCTCTTCATGGACGCCGACGTGCACCTGGCGCCCGAGGCGCTGCGCAAGGCCGTCGCCGAGGCGGAGCACCGGAAGCTCGATCTCCTCACGGTGGTGCCCACGATCGAGTCGGCGGGCTGGCTCTCGGGCGCGATCTTCGGCGTGTCGCTCACGATGCTCAACGCCGGTGGCCGCGTGGCGAAGGTGAGCGATCCGTCGTCGGACGCGATCGCCGCGACCGGAGCCTTCATCCTGGTGCGGCGCACCGCGTTCGAGCGTAGTCCCGGGTTCGAGTGGCTCAAGCTCGAAGTGGCCGACGACTTCGGGCTCTGCCTGCTGATCAAGTCGCACGGCGGGAGCTGCGACATCGTGAACGGCGCGGGCGCGGTGACGCTCGAGTGGTACGCGAGCTACCGCGAGATGCGCCGCGCGATGCAGAAGAACGTGTTCGCGATCCTGGGACAGTTCTCGCTCGCGCGGTTGGCGGTGCTGGCCACGGTGTTCGTGTGGTTCGCGCTCTACCCGCTGGCTGCGCTCGCGCCGGTCTCGCCCGCGCTGCGCGCGATTCCGCTCGCCGGCGAGGCGGCGCTGATGCTCGCGGTGGCCTTCGCGGGACGCTGGACGGGGCGTTCGCGGAGCGGCGCGTTGCTCGCGCCGATCGCCTGCCTCGGCCTCGCGTGGATGGTGGTGCGCGCCGCGTTCGTCGGCTGGCGCGTGGGCGGGATCGTGTGGCGCGGCGTGCGCTACCCGAGCGAATTGCTGGCCGCGCACCAGCGCGTGCGGATTTGACGACGGAGGGACGCGCTGCGCGCGTCCCCGTCCGCTATGACCGCAACGCCCCGATCCGCTCGATCTCGAGGTTGTCGACGATCGGCTCGGCGGGCTGACTGCGAGTGACGGCGAGCATCGCGCGGCCGACGTTCTCGGTGGTGGTCACGTAGCGCGGCAGCAGCGCGCGGAACGCGGGAAAGAACGGACGCATCAGGACGATGTAGGCCTGCACCAGCTTGGCCTTGGCTGCGATCCCGTGGAGCGGCTGGATCATCGCGGGCCGGAAGAGGTAGACAGCCTTGAACGGCAGGGCGCGAAGCGCGTTCTCGGTCTCGCCCTTCACGCGCGCCCACATGACGCGCCCGCGCTCGCTCGAATCGGTGCCGTAGCCCGACACGTAGATGAACGTCATGCCCGGGTTGCGCGCGGCGAGCACGCGCGCGGCGGCGAGCGTGATGTCGTAGGTGATGTGGCGGTAATCGGCTTCCTTCATGCCGAACGACGAGACACCGAGGCAGAAGAAGCACGCGTCGTAGCCGCTCAGCTTCTCGGCCAGCGGCGCGAAGTCGAAGAAGTCGCGGTGGACCAGCTCTTCGAGCTTCGCGTCCGTGCGGCCAGTCGGCGCGCGCACGATCGCGAGCACCTTCTCGACGCCTGGGTCGAGCAGGCACTCGCGCAGCACTCCCTGACCGACCATGCCGGTGGCGCCGAACAGGACGACTTTCATGGCGAGCTCCGCGTTGGAATCAGACGTTGCGGCCGCGCGGCAGCGCGGCCCCCCGATCGAGCGGGTCACTCGTACTCGATCGCCGACAGCACGTCGAGGCGCGCGGCCTTGCGGGCCGGATGATACGCGGCGATCACCGAGATCGCGATCGCGAGCACGGCCGCCGTGGCGACGGCGCGCGCGTCGACGTGGAAGTCCACGTGCCAGCCGACCTGCTCGATCAAGGTTCGGCACACGAACGGGTACGACGTGGCGAGGCCGAGGCTCACCCCTGCTACTGCGCCGAGCGTGCCGAGCAGCCCCGCTTCCAGCAGCACCGCGTTCACGATCTGCGCGCGGGTGGCGCCGGTGGCGCGCAGGATGCCGATCTCGCGGGTGCGATCGAGCACCGCCGCCAGCAGCGTGTTCACCACGCCCAGCGCGGAGATGAGCAGCACCACGACCTCGGTGGCGCGCGTCATCTGGAAGCCCTGCACGACCTGCGAGCGGATCTCGCCCTTCACCTCGCGCGAGGTCATGACCTGCAGGTCGTACTCGGTGCCGTAGCGCTCGCGGATGGCGCTCATCACCCGCGCCTCCTGGGACGGATCCGTGAGGTCGACGCTGATGCCGTCCACGAGATCGCTCTTCCAGTCGCGCACGAAGACCGATCGGTCGACGTGGATCGAGCCCGTGGGGCCCGCCCAGTCGGCGAAGGTCCCGAGGATGCGAAAGGAGTGCGGGCCTGTGGGTGTCTCGAGCTCGATGGTGTCGCCCGGATGCTTGCCGAAGTGGCGCGCGAACGCGTCCGACACGCCCACCCCTTCGCCGCGGTGGATCATCTCCTGGAACGTCCACGAATCGGGGCCTTCCAGCATGTGGTAGCGCGCGGTGCGGCGCGCGACGCCCAGATCGAGCGACAAGAGCACGGTGATGTCGCCGCGATACGGAATCTGCAGCGAGCGAAACGGACGCACGATGCGCACTCCCGGCAGCTCGCGGATCCCGTCGACGAGGAAGCCGGGAATGCGGTTCGACGAAGGCCCCGCGACGCGGCTCGACGCCGCCACCGAGAGATCGCTGGCGATGTAATGATCGAGCCAGTCGTCGAGGGAGATCTCGAGGCTGTGCATGAGCGTGGCCACGATCACGTACGCGGCGATGCCGACCAGGATCGCCGTGAGCGTGACCGACGTGCGGCCAGGCGCGCTGCGCAGGTTGTCGCCCGCGAGCCGGCCCTGAATCCCGAACCACGCTTCCAGCACGCGGCCGAGGAGCGGCACCGCGTGCACGATGACCCAGGGCAGGACCAGCGCCGCGCCGAGCAGGCGGGCTCCCATCGAGCCGAGATCGGCCGCGCCCGCCGGCAACGCGCCCGAAAGAGCCGGCATCGCGAAGCTCGCGGCGATCGCGATCAGGCCGCCGAGGCCGAGTCGCGCGATGGTGCGCGGCTCGACGCGTGCCGCCGCGTCGCGCCGCAGCGCGACCAGCGGCGAGACGCGTCCGGCCTGAACGCTCGGGATCAGCGTCGCCACCAGCGACACGCCGATGCCGGCGCCGAGCGCGGCGACGACTTCCGGCGTGCCGAGCCCGGCCACCTTCACCGACGACGGCATGACCCACGCGCTCAGCAGCCGCCCGATCGCGGGCACGATGGTGCGCGCGATCCACAGCCCGCCGCCCAGGCCGAGCGTGCTGCCGAGCGCCGAGAGCAGCGCGGCCTCGATGAGGAAGAGCGCGCGGATCGTGGGCGCCGCGGTGCCGAGCGAGCGCAGCAGCCCGATCTCGCGGCGGCGCTGCACCACCGCGATGCTCATGGTGTTGAACACCAGGAAGACGCCCACGATGAAGGCCAGCGCCTGCGCCTGCGCGAATCCGAGCTTGGTGGCGCCGAGCAGGCTCGCCATCTGCTCGCCGCGGCTCTCGGGTTTCGCGACCGTCGCCGAGCCGGCTACGGCGGCCGCGATCCGCGCGCGCACGATCTCGGTGCCGGTCGCGTCGTCGAGCGCGGGGTCGAGCACCACGTCGATCTGGTCGAAGCGGCCGGGCTCGCCGGCGACGCCTTTCCCGAACGCGAGCTGCGCCGCGTAGATGTCCATCAGCGCGAGCATTCCGCCGAACGCCTTGGCGGGGCCGGCGTCCTTCAGGATCCCGCGCACCACCAGGTCGCGCGGGCCGCGCGCCGTCTGGATGCGCAGCGGCGATCCCAGCTCGAGCGTGTGCGTCGTGGCGAAATCGCGAGTCACGAACACCGAGTCGGGGCGCGACAGCACCACGATCGGGTCGTCCATCTGCGAGTCGTCGTCGCCGGTCTTGTCGAGGTCGTAGCTGCGCACCTGGGAGTCGGCGAGGTAGTCGACGCCGAACACCTGCAGGCGCTCGCCCTTCTGCGCGTGATCGAGCACCAGGCCCGAGTCGAGTATCAGCGCGGCGGCGGCCTTGACACCGGGCACGGCACGCACCCGATCGAGCAGCTCCTCGGGCACTCCGGCCTGGCCGTTCGTGACCGAAAGCACCGCGCGTCCCGCGACGTCGTCGACCGAGTCGCGGATCGAGGCGAACACGGTGCCGTTGACGAGACGCATCGCCACGATCACGGCGACGCCGAGCGCCAGGCCGATCGTGGTGAGGACCGTGCGCAAGGCGTGCTGTCGCCACTGCGCGAGCGTCACGTAGCGAAGCAGGTTGAGGAGCTTCATCGGTCTGGACCGCGGCCGAGCTTCGCGTCCACGAGCCGCGAAGGGAATGCCCGCGGAGGGAGCACGATTTCGCTCCGTGCCGATCGAGGGCGTGTGTAGAATCCGCCGGCCATGCGGTCCAGGGCCATCGGATCGGTGCTGCTCGGCGCATTCGTCGTGTGGCTCGGCGCTCCGCTGGCGAGCGTCGCCGCCACGCCGGCGGTCGAGCTGGTGGACGTGGGGCTCAAGCGGCAGGTGCGCGTCGCGGCGGGTCCGCTGACCGTGCGGGTGTCGTCCGCCCAGGGCGCCGCGTTCACGGGCGACGTCCAGGTCCGCACGCGGCCGGTGAAGCGGCCTTTCGAGGAGCAGCTCACGCCGAGGTTCTCCGACGCGCGCGGCGTCTCGCTGGCGGCCGGCTCGGAGGCGATCGTGTGCGTCGATCTCCCCGAGCGCGACGCGTGGGCGAGCGATGGCTTCGACCTGCTGCTTCACGATCGCTCGGGCGCGCTGGTCACGACGCGACACGTTCCCCAGAAGGAGGCAGCCGCGTCGTCGCTCTCCGAGACTTCGATCGGGATCCTCACCGGCGACATCGCGGCGCTGAAGCAGGTCCAGGATCAGATCCTGTTCTCGCCGCGCCAGGACGCGAAGGAGATCTTCGAGCAGCCGAGCGCCAAGTTCCTGTTCCTCGGCGCCGACACCACCTCCTGCTGGAGCGCTTACACCGGTCTCGCGCTGCTGGTGGTCGCGATGCCGGAGGCGGAGATCGGCGAGCCGTTGCGGGAGGCGATCCGCACGGCGGTGCTCAAGGGTCTGCGCCTGGCGATCCACGATCCTTCGGGGCAGCCGGATCGTCTCTTCGGTCCCTACGCGACGCGTGGCAGCGAAGCGCGTCCCGTCGGACACGGGACGATCTTCCGCATCGCGAGGCTCGACGATCCCAACGAGTGGACCGCGGTGCGCGACGCGATCTTCCCGCGCCGGCATTCCGGGATGCCGGAAGCGCCGGTGCTCGACCGGCGTCCGGCGGCGGATCTGGGCGCGGTCGATGGCGAGCGCTGGCTCGCGAGCCGCTACCAGCGGCCGCGCCTGCCCGGCGCGCGCGCGTTGCTGGTGTCGTTCGTCGCCTACGTGATGCTGCTCGGGCCGGTGAGCTTCGTGATCCTCAAGCGGCGCGATGCCCGCGATCTCGGCTGGCTCTCGACGCCGGCCATCGCGGCCGCGTTCTCGGTGATCCTCGCGGTGTGGGTCTACGAGCACCAGTTCCACGAATCGGAGCTCGACGTCGGCGTGGTGCGGGAAACCGTCGGCGCCGAGCCCGACGTCGACACGAGCATGACCGCGCGGCTGGCATGGCCTCGGGATCGGCTGCACGACGTACGGCTCGCGCTCGACTGGCGCGGCCTCGAGCACGGCCAGCTCGATCCGGATCGGCCCGATCGCCGCTCTGCACAGGAACGGGCGCGCTGGAGGTGGGAGCCGGGCTCGCTGAGCGTCGCCGGCGTCCGGACGCCGCGCTGGTCGGCGATCGATCTCACCGCGCGCGGCTTCGTCGAGGGCCACGCTCCGGTGAAGCTCTCCGGCGGCGCGGTCGAGAACCTGCTCGCGGTTCCATTCCAGGAAGCGTTGTTTCTCGATCGCGACGGCTTCGTGGAGACCACCGCGCTCGCACCGGGCGCGCGCTGGTCGCTGGGGGCCGCCTCGGCGCGACAGGACGCGCGGCTCTTCGTGCGCGGCGCCGGCTGGCGCGGCGACGATCCTCCCTCGCTCGCGCTGCGCGACGTGATCTTCTTCGGCGGCCTGGGCGAGCTCAAGGGAGCGCTGGAGCGCGTCGACGGGATCTTCGTCGGCTGGACCGCGGAGCCCGGACCGGCCGTCGAGATCGACACGGCCGCCCAGGTCCGGAAAACGTGGACCGTCTACATCCATGCGTTCGTGAAGGAGGGCGCATGACCGACGCGGCCGCGCCCACCCTCGAGCTGCGCGGCGTGGAGGTGCTCTATCTGGCGTTCCGCGCGCTGCGCGGCGTGGACCTGACCCTCGGCGGCGGGGAGATCGTGGGGCTGATCGGCCCCAACGGCGCGGGCAAGACCACCATGCTCAACGTCGCGGCGACGCTGCTGCGCCCGGCGCGCGGCTCGATGCACTTCCGCGGCGCGCCGCTGCCCGATCACACCGAGGAGCTGCGCTCGGCGCTCGGCTACATGCCGCACGACTTCGGGGTGTACGACGACCTGCGCGTCGGCGAGTACCTGACGTTCTTCGGTGAGGCGTACCGGCTCGGCACCGCGGACGCGGCGCGCCGCATCGACTCGGTGCTGGAGCGGATGGCGCTGGGCGAGGTTCGCGAGAAGTACGTGGCCGCGCTGTCGACGGGAATGCGCCAGCGGCTGTTCTTCGCCAAGACGCTGCTTCACGAGCCCACGCTGCTGTTGCTCGACGAGCCATTCACGGGCCTCGATCCGATCGCGAGCCGTCTCATGTCCGACGCGATCCGCGCCGAGGCCGCGCGCGGCGCGGCGGTGCTGGTGGCGTCGCACTACCTGCCCGAGCTCGAGTCGCTCGCGACTCGCATCGTCGCGATCCGCTCCGGTCAGGTGGTGTCTCACGACGTGCAGGCGGCGAGCAGCGCCGCGGAGCTGGCGGTGGCCAAGTACGTGATCCGCGTCGAGGGTGAGGCGGAAGGCGCGGCCGGCACGCTGCGCACCGCGTTCCCGGCCGCGACGGTCACGGTCAGCCCGCGCGGCGAGCTGCTGGTCGAGATCGCCGCCGCGGGGGCGAGCACCCTGGTGCTGCGCGCCTTGCTCGATGCCGGCATCGCGGTCGAGCGGTTCTCCAACCACGAGCAGGATCTGCGCGCGTTCTTCGAACGCACTTTGGGGAGCGGCGCCGATGCGTGACAACCCGTTCCTGCGCCGCGAGCTCCACCGGCGGATGCGCGAGCGCAACTCCTTCGTGGTGCCGTGCCTCTACGTCGCGACGCTCACGTTCCTGTTCGGCGCGCGCTACCTGGATCGCTCGGGCTACTCGACCCCCTGGGTGCTGGGGCGTGAGCTGTTCGAGCTCACCACCAAGGCGAGCACCGGGCTGCTCGCGATGCTGGTGCCGATCTTCGCCGCGGGATCGATCACGCTCGAGCGCGAGCAGAAGACCTGGTCGTCGCTGATCCTGAGCCGGCTGCGTCCTCGGGACCTGGTGGCAGGCAAGGTCTCGGCTGCCGCAGCGTACGTGCTGCTGGTGGCGGTCACGTCGGTGCCGGTGGTGCTGCTGTGCGTGCTGTTCGGAGGCGTGTCGGGCGTCGATCTGCTGCTGCACGGGCTCAGCGTGGTGGTGCTCGTGATCACGCTCGCGACGCTCGGCGTGTTCGTCTCGGCGCACTTCAAGCGTTCCGTGTACGCGATCGCGGTGTGCTACGGGTCGGCGGCCCTGGCCGCGACCGTGATCCGCTTCCTCGCGTCGTTCCTGCGCGGCCTCCAGTACCAGCTCGAGATCCCGATCCTGCGGCCGCTCACGTTCCTCGATCCGCTGTTCTTCCTGGAGGACGGCGCCGCGCGCTTCGCGCCCGGCTTCGCCATCACTTATCTCGCTCTGGCCTGGCTCTTCGCCGTGTTCGCGGTGCGGCGAGTCCGCACCGCGCCGGCGTTCTGAGGAAAGGACGGTCGCGCCGTGAAGGACGTTCGCAGCCCTCTTCAGAGCCGGGCGATGCTCGGGTTCGCCGCGCTGTGGGTGCTGACCGTGGTCGCCGTCCTGGGATTCTCGACCGTGCAGCTCGGACCGTCGGCGGCGAACGTCACCGCGGCGGTGCTGCTGGCCTACCTGGGCACCTACTACTGGTACGGATTCTTCGAGTCGCGCGCGCGCTTCCGCTTCGACGAGGATCGCATCGAGCGGCGCGCGGTGCTCGGCTCGGGGGAGCTGCGCTGGGACGAGGTCGCCGACTTCCAGGTGCGGCGCACCAGCGGCGACACCGTGGTCATCCTGAAGACCGCCGACGGGCGCAAGCTGTGGATGGATTTCCAGCTGCTCGGCAAGAACGGCACCGAGCTCTTCGCGACCATGCTGCGGCGTCTCGATCCGCTGCTGCAGACCATCCTCGCTCGTCCGTCGACCGAGGTCGTGCGATTCCGCCGCCTGTACCGCGGAGTGTCGCTGCCCGGCGCGATCCAGGTCGGACCGACCGAGCTGGTGCGCGAGGGCGCCGGGGCGAAGCGCATCGCGATCGGATCGATCCGCGAGGTGTCGGTGCGACTGGTGCGCAGCCTGCTTCCCACCCAGGAGTACCGGGTCAGCGATGGCCAGACCGCGATCTCGTTCCGCTCGTCGCTCGAGAGCTCGCCGCTCTTGATCCGCCACCTGCGCTCGCGGGTGGCGGAGGACCTGTGGAAGATCCGCCCCACCGGCAGCGTCTTCACCGCCAAGATGGTGGTCGTGCTGGTGATCGCAGCGATGGTGTGGAGCCCGCTCAATGCGCTGCGGCGTCAGGCGTACGCGATCTCCATCGATCGCGCGCTGCTCGGCGAGACCGGCACGGCACGGGCGACCGTGCTCTCGGTCTCGGAGGTGGCGCCCTGGGCGCGCGACCTGCGCTACGTGTTCACCCATCGCGCGGACGGGCAGGACCAGGAGGTCTCTGGCGACTGGGTGGTTCACGCGCGCGGTTCGCGTTGGCCCGCGCCCGGCGACACGATCGAGGTCCAGTACAGCCAGGAGCGGCCGTCGCTCAACCGGCCTCTCGACACGGCTGCGTTCTGGGTGTTGCGGCCGCTGGTCAACGTGGGCTTGATGGTCTTCTCCGGTCTGGCTGGCCTGTGCCTCGCCATGACCGTGCTGCTCTACGATCCGCCGGAGGATCCGTTCTTGCCGTGGATCACCGAGGGCCCGCGATGAGCGAGAGCCGTGGTGGGTTCGCGTACCTGTCGCTCTTCGCGGCGGGTCTGGTGATGGGACTGGTCCAGATCGTCGGGCAGAGCTACCACCTGATCGTGTTCGGGTTCGTGCCGCGGGTCGTCGTGCTGCTGGTGCTGCTCGTGCCGCTCACCGTCGCCATGGCGTACGTGGTGCAGATCTGCGTGGTGCGTTACCGCTGGGACGACGAGCGGCTCGAGCGCCACGGCGTGTTCGGCACAGTCGGCCTGCGCTGGGCGGAAGTGGCGGACCTTCGCATCCGCCGCTCGAGTGGCGAGAGCGCGGTGATCCTGACTGGCCGCGATGGCCGGAAGCTGCGCGTCGATCTTCACCTGCTGGCGCACGGGCGAGTGGAGCTGATCGCGAAGCTCGTCGAGCGGCTCGACGCGCTGCTGACCGCGAAGCTCGAAGAGCCGCTCCACCGCCCGGTCAAGTTCCGGCGGCAATGGTTCGTGTTCACGCTCCCGGGCTCGATCGAGGTCGGCCCCGAGGAGATCGTGAAGCTCGGTTGGGCGGCCAAGCCGAAGGTGCGGGTGGCCGAGATCGAGGAAGTGGCGATCCGCGTGGTACGCAGCTTGCTGCCCACGCAGGACTATCGGATCGCGGGCGGCGGCTCGGCGATCGAGTTCCGCTCGTCGGTCGAGAACTCGCCGCTCTTGATCCGTCACCTGCGCCGGCGCGTCCCGGAGGACTGCTGGAAGGTGCGCCCGTCGGGAAGCGTCGCGGCGATGAAGACGATGATGGTCTTCGCCATCGGTGTCATGGTCTGGAGCTCCATGATCGTGCTCCAGAAGCAAGCGTACGGGATCTCGATCGCGCGCGCGCTCCGCGGAAACACCGAGTCGGCTTCGGCGACCGTGGTGGCCGTGCGGCCCGTGAGCCCCGCGACCCGCTCGGTCCAGTACGAATTCACGCGCTCGGTCGACGGAAAGGAAGAAGCGGTCTCGGGCGGCTGGGTGATTCATCCGCGCGGTGATGGCGTGCCGGTCGTGGGGAGCACCATCGAGGTGCAGTACGATCCCGAGCGTCCGAACTTCAACCGGCCCATCGACACCGCGGCGTTCTGGGTGATGCGCCCGCTGTGGCAGGTCTGGATCGTCGCGGCCGAGGCGATTGCCGGTATCCTCTTCTCGATCACGGTGCTTTTCTTCCAGCCGCCGGAAGACCCGTTTCTACCCTGGATCACTCAGAGCTGAAGCTCACGCACCTCAACCCCAAGCGAGGAACCGCCTTCATGCCCATGACCAAGACCGCGAGTGGCTTGCAGTACGAGGACACGGCACCCGGCGACGGCGCCGAGGCCAAATCCGGCCAGACCTGCGTGATGCACTACACGGGTTGGCTGTGGGTGAACGGCGCCAAAGGCTCGAAGTTCGACAGCTCGCTCGATCGCGGACAGCCGTTCTCGTTCAAGCTCGGCGGCGGCCAGGTCATCAAGGGATGGGACGAGGGCGTCGCGGGCATGAAGATCAACGGCAAGCGCTCGCTGCTGATCCCGGCCGATCTCGGCTACGGCGCGCGCGGCGCCGGTGGCGTGATCCCGCCCAACGCGACGCTGTTGTTCGAGGTGCAGCTACTCGGCCTGCGCTGAGTTTCCTCGGGGGTGTTTCAGGCCCCCGGCTGGCTCCGCCCGGACGGGTCGATGTCGATGCGCGCGGCACTCTCGAGCGGTCTGATCGCGGTGGGCGCGCTGGTCGTGTCGTGCCAGTCGTCGCAACACACGGCGGCCGAGCCGCTGCCCGCGGAGCTGGCCGCGCTCGATCCGGATGCGTGCCCGGCGGAGAGGCCTTTCGACGCGCACGGCTTCGACGCCGCCTACGTCGCACCGCACACCGCGGACGCGATCGGCGACCGAGTGTTTCCACTGCTCACCCTGCTGACCGCGGAGCCGGCGGCTCGCGCGGGAATCGGCGACGACGTGTTGCTGCAGCAGCTCGCCGCGCGCGCGAGCGCGGGGCTCGGCGCGGCCACCAGTTGCGCCGGAGACGCCGCGTGCGTGAGCGCGGCGGTGCTGCCGTCGGACGACGATCGGAGCGCGGCGCGCGCGCGGCTGGTGGCGCGCTTCGGCGACGAAGCCAGCGAGCTGGTCGCCGCCGACATGCGGCCCTCGGGAGCCTTCATGCGCTGGGCCGCCGAGCCCGCGGCGGATCTCGTGGGCACGGCGTGGGACGACGCAAGCGGTCATCTGGTCGAGCTGGCTGGATCGTACGTGCTCGACCTCGACGCCGCGCGGCTCGCCTCGCTGGTCGACGACGTGGCGCACGCGGCCGACGCGACCGCACCCTGGTTCGCGCCGCTCGAGGCGCTGGTGCTCGCCGGCATGCGGCTCGACGGACGCGACGAAGCGGCGCGCTACGAGCCGCTCGACGCGGGCGAGAACGCCGCGGCCATCGCGCGCATGGCGTCGATCGACTGGAGCGAGTGGCCGTTCGCCGCGATCGTCGTGCCCGGAGAAGGTCCGACCGATCCGCGGACCGTGCTGAGCCCGCTCGGGTCGCTGCGCTGCGACATCGCGGTCGAGCGCTGGAAGGCCGGTCTGGCGCCATTCCTGATGACGTCCGGAGGCCACGTGCACCCCGATCGCACGCGCTACTCGGAAGCGATCGAGATGAAGCGCTACTTCATGGAGCAGTATGCCGTGCCCGAGGAAGCGATCCTGGTCGACCCGTACGCGCGCCACACCACCACCAACATCCGCAACACCACCAACATCCGCAACACCACCCGCTCGCTCTTGGCGCTCGGTGTGCCGCCCGACAGCGCGGTGCTGGTGACGTCGGATGTGGTGCAGTCGGCGTACATCGCCTATCTTCTGGCGCCGCGCTGCGAGCGCGAGCTCGGCTACGTGCCGTGGCGCGGCTTCGCGGTGCTCGGACCCAACGACAACTGCCTGCGTCCCGCGCCCGACGTGCTGTTCGTCGACGCCAGCGACGAGCTCGACCCATGACACGCACGAAACGCCTCTTCGCCGTCGCGCTGCTCTCGGCGCTGCTCGTGGGCTGTGGCGGATCCGGTGCCGCTCACCCGCGCCCGAGCTGGAACCCGGAAGATCCGCAGCTCACGGCACGGCTCGATGACGCGCTGTCGCGCTGGGCGGCGGAGAACCACGTGATCGGTGGCGCGGCCCGGGTCTTCACTCCCGGATGGCTCGACTGGGAGAGCGCGACCGGCGTCGTGGACCAGGGCGGCCAGACGCCATTCACGGTCGACGACCCCGGCCGCATCGCGAGCGCCACCAAGCCGTTCACGGCCACGGTGATCTTCCAGCTCCGCGACGAGGGGCGGATCTCGCTCGACACCAAGCTCGCGGAGTTCCTGCCCGGCTACCCGAACGGCGAGTCGATCACGGTCGAGGATCTGCTGCGGCACCGCAGCGGCATTCCCGAGCTTCAGCTCGCCGACGGCATCTACATCGCCACGGCGATACTCGACGACAGCCACTGGTTCTCGCCGCAGGAGATCATGGACTGGACGCACCTGCCGATCCCGATGCTCGACGTCCTCGACGGCACGCTGGTGCCGCGCAAGCCGGTCACGTACCCGGGCGGCGATTTCCACTACGCGCAGCCCAACTTCATTGCGCTGGGCATCATCATCGAGGCGGTCACCGGGAAGCCGCTGCACGAGGTCTACGAGGAGCGCATCCTGCGGCCCATCGGTCTCGACCACACGCACCTGCCGGTGATGGACGAGCCGCTCGACCCGAACGGCTACAGCAACCTGTTCGGCCTGCTTCCCACCCGCATCCGCACCAGCACGCTCGTGGAGTCGGCCAACAGCCTGAACAGCTCCGCATGGTCGGCCGGCGGGCTGGTGGCGACGGCGTCCGATCTGGTCACGTTCCTGTCTTCGCTGTTCGAGGGCCGGCTCGATTCGCCGCAGAGCCTCGCCGACGCGATGGACTGGCTGCCGAGCGATTCGAGCCCCGGCGCGTACGACTACGGCATGGGCCTCGACCGCCTGCACGGTCCGGGGCTCGAGTACGTGGGCCACAGCGGAGCCCTCCCGGGCAGCGCGTCGGTCAACAGTTACGTCCCCGAGCTCGACGTCTACGTCGGCGCGGTCACCAACTGCGATCTGGTGCCGGTGGACGGTGCGCTCGACCTGCGCGACCGCGTCGCGCGCGCGCTGCGCAACGAATCGCAGGACTGAGGCCGGTCATGTACGCGCGCTTCGTGAACTGGCTCTCCGCCACGTCGTTCGGGTCCTGGCTGGTGAAGCACGTCGCGTCGCGGATCGACCCGATCCTGTTCCGCGCCACCAACGGGCGCTTCACGTCGACCGGCGTCCCGACGCTGCCGATGCTCACCATGACCGCGGTGGGCCGGAAGAGCGGCGAGCCGCGCGCGGTGCAGCTCGCGTATCACGCCGACGGCGACGGCTGGCTGATCGTCGCGAGCGCCATGGGGCAGGAGCGTCATCCGGCGTGGCGCTACAACATCGAGGCGAACCCGAAGGTCGAGATCCAGATGCGGGGTGAGCGGTTCGAGGCGATCGCCGAGCCGCTCGACGACGCGGCCAAGGCGCGCGTGTGGCCCGCCATCAAGCACACGATCCCGCAGATGAACGTCTACGAGAAGCGCACCAGCCGGAACATCCGGGTGTTCCGCCTGCGGCGCGCCCGCTGAGCCGCGCCGCCGGTCCAGTTTGTCCCGCACCTGGACGCACGCGGCGCCCGGGTCGCGCGCCGCGCTCGCGGTGAGTCGCGCGCAACCGCGCGGAATTCCGGCGGAGTTGAATCGAGCCTGAGCGGCCCGGCTCACGCGCGGCGTCGGCAGACCGCTTGCAATCTCGTGTCGTGCGGGGTCGAAACGACGATCGGGGGCGGCGGATGCGCGCGGCACATGACGAGAGAACGGTCGACCGGACGCCCTGCGGTGGATCGCCCGAGCGGCGCGGATTCATGCGCCATCCCGCCTCGATCCCCATCGAGGTGACGGCCTCTCCCAACCGCCCGGCCCGCGAGACGCTGCGCGAGGTCGGCCACGGCGGCCTTTCTTTTCACGCGTTGAGCGGAGTCGAGCCCGGCGAGGTGATCTCGATCCGCATCGCCGCATCGAGCCCGCCCACCGAGATCGAGGCGCAGGTCGTGTGGTGCCACCAGAGCGCCGGCGGCTTCGACGTGGGCGTGCAGTTCCTGGGAGGTGACGACGCGTTCCGGGCGCGGATGGTGGAGCAGGTGTGTCACATCCGTCACTACAGGCGTCAGGTCCTCACCGCCGAGGGCCGTCGGCTGAGCCGTCACCAGGCCGCGCTCGAATGGATCGCAAAGCACGCCGGCACCTTCCCGGGCGCGCCTGCCCCGGGCGCGCCGGCCTGACTCGAGCGGCACTCAGAGCTGGAAGAGGTCCGCCATGTTGGGCGCGCCGGTGGCGCGGCCCGTGCGAGGCAGGCCGTAGATGTCCTCGATCGTCGCCAGGAAGTTGAAGTGGGTGAAGGAGCTCGGCGACTCGTAGCCAGGCTTCGCGAACGGTGAGACGGCGATGAACAGGACCTGGTTGAGCAGGTCGCCTTCGTCGTAGGTGATGAAGATCACACCGCCCTCCTGCCACTGGGGGGTCGCCTGGATGGCCGGAACGACGGCCGCGAGGAATGCGTCCGCATCGGCGACCGTGCCGTCGTGCATGTCGTAAATCTTGTCGGGCGTGATCCAGTAGTAGTCCGAGGCGCGCTGTCCCAGGTCGGTGTAGAAGTCGCCGGTTCCCGTCCCGAAGTCGCCGAAGGTGCGCACGCGGTTCACGCACGTGGACGAGGGCTCGAGCCCGGTGCCGTAGATGTCCTGGAAGTACACGAACGGCATGTGACGAGCCACGTAGTGGCCGGTGTTTCCGGTGAAGCACGGGCCGAGCTGGCTGTCGGGCGCGCTGTCCTGGCCGTAGGCACGCCAGGCCACGCCGGCGGCCTCGAGCTCACCGCCGAGGTTCGCATCCTGGAAGAGATCGTTGGGGCTCTTCTCGATCAGGTCCTCGGCCGGATTGTCCTGGATGTCGAAGAACGTGTGCTGGTCGTCGCACCCGCACGTCAGATCGATGTAGTTGGGAAGCGACGGGTGCTTGGTCGCCGAGTACTTCGCGGCGCTGGCGTAGCTGTCCACGAGCTGGCGGAAGTGGACGGCGTCGGGGTCGTCGAGGAGGCTGCCGCGACCTTCGTTCTCGAACAGGATCGTCCACACACCGGCGAAGGCCGGCAGCCCGTCGTTGCCGGTGGGTGGAGGAGGGTTGGGCGCGGAGCCGCTTGCCCCTCCGCCGCAGCCGCTCACCAGCAGCGCGATCGCGAGCAGCGGAACGATGGGCCGCCGCTGCCCGGATCCGTCACAAAAAGGTCGCGCGGATGTCATGTTCGCGCCCCGGTGTAACAGCCGAGGCGGCCGCTGTCGCGTGCGACCGGGCGGGGCGTATGGAAGTCAGGTCGGGGCGAAGACGGGCGGCGAGGGTCGGACGATCAGGGCGAAGTGAGCGTCCACTCCACCGTGTCGCCGGACTCGAAGCCGTCGTTGAAGATCGTCCCGGCGGCGGTGGACGACACGTTGAGCGTCAGCGTGCCCGTGAAGTAGAGGGTCACATTGGCGAACTTGAGCGTGATCGGTCCGAACGCGTTCGGAGTGCTGAAGCTCTGCACCGACATCGCGCCGGTGCCGGAGTCGTACGAGAACGTCCCCTGGAACACCAGCGCCAGCGAGTCCTGGTACAGGGTCTCGTCGCCGTTGCAGTTGTTGCCGACGTACCCGGTGAACTTCATGGGCACGTACATGACGAAGTCGCCGTTCTCGTCGGGGAAGCCCTGGCCGGGATAGTCGCCGTCGGTGCGGTCCTCGACGATCTTCGTCTTCACCACGCACGGGTGATACGCGGGTCCGAACGAGAAGTGGACGGTGCTCCCCAGCAGCGAGGCACGGGTGAGCTCGAGGACTCCCGTGTCGGTGTCGTACGTGAACGCCAGCATGCTGCCCGAGAGGATCGTCATCACGTCGCTCGGGCCCGTGAACGGGTCCGAGGCGGTGTTGCTGAGCGTGACGTTCGCCTGGTTGGTCGTCGCCGGGATCGGGTTGAAGGCGGCCAGCAGCGACTTGGCCCGCGCGCTCGGCGCGGGGCCGAGCACGGTTGCTGCCGCCATCAGCGCGGCGACAGACACGCGGAGCGCACTGGCACCGCGGGGTGACCGCGGGCCACGCAGAGACGGTAGGTGAGAAGAAGGAGCGATGCGCCGTACGTCGATACTCATCCGAGGCCTTGCCGAACCCTTCCCCCCAACTCCACACGCTATCGAGCCGAACGAAAGAACGTCAACGAAGCGCGGTCTCGCTTCGTCACGATCTCCCGACATTCACCGAAGCGCGAAAAGGAACGGGGCCCCGGCTTGCGCCGGAGCCCCGTTCTTCATTCGCCGTCCGCGTGGCGCGGACCCGCCATCACTGCACGTTCAGGGCGAAATCGTCGACCACGAAGGAGGTCTGCAGCGAGACGTCCTCCTTGCCGGTCAGGTAGACGCGGATGGTCTGACCCTTGTAGGCGGACACGTTGAAGCTCTTCTGTGCGTAGCCGGTGGCCTTGTTGAGGTTCGAGTAGGTGGCCAGCGTGGTGAGCACGGTATTCGACGAGTTGCGGAGCTGCACCGTGAGGGTGTCGTACGCGGTGCTGGTGGTCGTCTCCGCGCTGTCGATGTGGACCCAGAAAGTGAGCGTCGCGGTGGTCACCGTCGAGGGGATGGTCACCTGCTGGTAGAGGGTGTCGGTGTGCGTGGAGCCGTAGCCGTCGAGCCACGCCTTCCACGAGCCGGCATGCGCGGCCTCACCGGTCGAGCTGTCGATCACGCCCGTCGTCGCCACCCACGGCGTGCTGGTCGTGCCGTTCTCGAATCCGGGGTTGCCGAGGAGCTGCTGCGAGCCGCCGCCGCTGCCATTCACGGTGAGCGCCACGGTGGCCGTGTGGGTCTTGCTGCCACCGGTGCCGGTGACCGTGATGGTGTAGCTGCCGACCGCGGTCGAAGCGCCGACCGTGACGGTCATGGTCGACGTGCCCGAGCCGGGCGCGGCGATCGAGGCGGGGCTGAACGAGACGGTCGTACCGGTCGGCGCGCCGCTCGCGGTGAGGGCCACCGCCGAGTTGAAGCCGCCCGAGACCGAGGCGGTGATGGTCGAGCTGCCCGCGGTGCCCTGCACCTGGGTCAGCGAGGTCGGTGAAGCGGAGATCGCGAAGTCGGGCGTGGGCGCCGTGCTGCCCCAGTTGGTGATGAGCGCGGTCGCATCGACGGTGCCGAGGCCGGTGGCCTGGTCGTAGCCGGTCCCGGCGGTGAAGCCCGTGACGCCCGGCACGCTGTTGTTGCCGGAGGTGATGTCGTGGAACGCGGCCGGCGTGCTGGAACGCATCGGGTAGAAGACGGTGTTGGCGTTGCCCTGCCGCGCGCCGGTCTTCTGCACGATCAGCCCCATCAGGCCCGCGAACGCCGGCGACGACGCCGAGGTGCCGCCGACCGCGCCGAGTCCCGACGCCGTGCTGGTGTGGCCCTGGATGATGAGGTAGCCGTCGTGCGAGGCCGCGGTGAGCGAGATGTCCGGGATGTCACGCTTGCCGTCCGCCGGCACGCCCGTGCCGGTCTGCCACGACGGCTTCGCGTAGATGGTGCTCGCGCCGCCGCCCGTCGACCACAGGCCCGAGCCGCCCGAGACGTTGGCGCTCTCGTTCCAGGCCACTTCCGGGATGTAGGAAAGCGCCGAGCCGTCCACCGAGCTGTTGGTCGACGACCAGTAGGTGCTCGCGTTCGAGCCCTCGTTGAACTGGGTGCCGCCGATGCAGACGGTGTTCGCCGGCGAGCACAGACCCGAGACGGCGCGTCCCGAGCCGGTGGTGTCGCTGCCGCCGTTGCAGCCGGCGGCGCCGCTGTCGCCCGCGGACACGAACGAGGTGATGCCCTGCGTGGCCGCTTGCGTCCAGATGTTGTTGTAGAAGGTGTTCTCGGTCGAGCCCATCGACGACTCGCACTGGCCGAAGCTGGTGCTCATCGAGTCGGCGAGGTTGTTGTTGACGATGTACTGCGCCGAGAGATCGACGCCGTCGGTCGACGCCGTGGACTTCGAGATGACGAACTTGAGGGCCGCGTTCTTGGCCACGGCGCCCGACCACTCGACGTCGAGGTCCGCCTCGGTCTCTTCGCCGCTGCTCACGACGCCCGGAGCGGTGCCGTTGTGGACGAACGTCGGATCGTTGGCGGGGAGGCCGAAGAGCGTGCGGAAGTACTGCACGTCGGCGAGCTTGATGTCGGTGCGGCCGACGATGGCGACGGTGCGTCCCGTGCCGGTGTAGCCGCTCGAGTAGGCGCTGTTCAGGTTGTAGATGGTCGCGAAGTCGGCGGGCGACACGTAATGCGAGGTGCCGCTCGTGTAGTCCGGGTCCGCCTCGAGCGACTTGAAGCCGCCGTTGTGCGCTGGCCGCGGGAAGTCGTGGAGCGTCACGACGCCGTTCACCACGTCCGAGAGGGCGCGCGGGATCGACGCGGCGACCGAGTTCGCGTGATGGACCTTGCCGTCCACGACGTACTGGTGGATCTCGGTCGAGAACGCGCGCTCGACCTGCCGCGCGGTGCCGCTGAAGTTGATCCAGCCGCGGCCCTTCGCGACCTCGTCGATGCGGAAGCCGTGGCCCGTGAGCCACGAGGTCACCGACGCCAGGTCGTCGTCACTCAGACCGAACTGGGCGCCGAACTGCTCGGGCGTGAGCCAGTGATGGTAGAGCGGCGACTTTGGGTCGTGCTGCGCCGCGATCAGCTTGTCGAGGCGCGCCTGCGCGCGCGGGCGAAGCTTGAGGGAGAGGATCATGCGTTCCATCGACAGGTTCAGATCCGCGGGGCCGGCGTCCGCCTGGGCCGAGGCCAGCGGATGGACGTTGCCGGACGGAACGCGGTTCGATTCGTCGATCTGACGCGTCTTCTGGCTCGCGGCGGAAGCGGTCGATGCGAGACCTCCTCCGAGCACGAGCGCGCATACCGCGAGCGCGCAAATGGAAATCCAGCGACGGGCCTTCGAATGCATTCCTCTCTCCTTGTGGCGTACCCGGCGGACCGTCCGCCGGGGTGAAGTCCAGTTGTGAGGGGTTCCCGAGCCCTGCTTGTGGGGCTCAGAAAGAACTGCGGTCGCGCGGGCTGAAGGGAGTCAAGAAAGTTGCTTTCTTGTACGCCCTACGACGCGACGTGTCAACCGGGACTTGCTGACCGTCTGTGCGGGTTGTTGCGGGTCCGCGAAAACGGATTCAGGGGGAAGTGTGCGTCCAGGCGAGGGTGTCGCCCGACTCGAATCCGTCGCCGAACACGGGAATGTCCTCGTGCGCGCCGACGTCGCAGACCGCCGTGCCGTCGAAGTTGCCGTCTCCCGGACGGGTTTGGCCGCGCGCGTCGGTGCCGGGGCACGCGGAAGCGAGCCCGGTGTCTACCGCGACGCTGGTCGAGAGCAGCAGGTGAGTCGGCACGCTCGAGCCGTAGAGACCGAGCGGCGCGAGCCCCAGATCGAGATTGCTGACCGTGTTCCGGTCCGAGCCGGTGTGCAGCGAGCAGGTGTCGCCGGGGCTCTCGACGTTGCCGCCGAGCGACCCGATCACACCGGTGCCGAGCGTCTGGCACGAGCCGTCGACGATCGTGTTCACCATCGCGAGATCGCCGGACGCGACCTGCACCGCGCCCGATTCGTCGGAGGCGGTGTTGCCGCTGAAGGTGACGTTCTGGAGCGGCGAGGTGCTGGTCGAGGACAGGTCGATGCCGCCGCCGAACGAGGCGGAGTTGCCGCTCAGCGTGACGTTCACCAATCCGGAGACCCCTTGGTCCTCGAGTCCGCCGCCGACCGCCACCGCCGCGTTCGAGTCGAGCGTCGATGCCGCGAGCACCAGCGTGCCCTGGTTCTTGATCGCGCCGCCGCTGCTCGACGTGCTGTTGAGCGTGAACGTGGCGCTGGTGATCGACAAGGTCGCGCCCGAGGCGACGAGGATGCCGCCGCCACCGGCGATCGAGACGTTGTGCGAGATCGCCGCCAGGCCGATCGCGCCGGCCGACGTCGCCGCGTAGATCGCGCCGCCGCTGCCCGCGGTCGAGTTGTGGTCGAAGGTCGTCGCTCCGACCGTGAGGCCTCCATCGACCCACAGCGCGCCGCCCGAGCCGTCGGCGTCGTTGTAGGCGAGCTCGGACGTCGTCAGCAGCAGGGCCGAGCTCGCGCCCTCCGAGGCGATGGCGCCGCCGTCGGTGTCGGCGTGGTTCTCCGTCATCGAGATGGTCGCGAGGCCGGCGTTGCTCGCGTTGTAGAGCGCACCGCCGTCGCCGCCCGCGTCGTTTCCCGAGAACGTCATGCCCGCTAGGGTTGCCGAGTCTCCATTGTAGATCGCCCCGCCGTCGCCGTCGGCGTGGTTTCCGGTCATCGTCGCGCCCGCCATGGCGACCGTGGCGCCGCTGTAGATCCCACCACCGGAACCGGCGGTCGAGTTCGCGCTCACCGACCCGCCCAGCACGTTGAGGGTGTCGGTGTTGTGGATTCCGCCGCCGTTCGACGTGGGGTCGGTGGTCGCGTTGCCGGTCACGTTGCAGTTGCTGAGCGTCAGGCTTCCGGCGTTGCGGATTCCGCCGCCGCTCGCGCCGACGCCCGTCAGGTAGCCGCCCTCGATGGTCACGTTGGTGAGCGTCACCGTGGCCGAAGGGGCGATGTCGAACACGCGGTCGCCGAGCCCGCCGGCGCCGCCCGCGTTGATCGTGACCGGCCCGCCGCCGAATCCGACCATGCTGAGATCGTCGGTCACGTCGAGGTCGCCGGTGAGCCCGCCGTCCTCGTCCGCTCCCGTCAGCGACAGCGTGTAGACGCCCGGAAGGAGGAACAGCGTGTCGAGCCCGGGGTTCGCGTTGGCGGCGAGGATCGCGCCGCGTAGCGAGCAGTCGTTGAGAGCCGGTGTGCACTGGGACACGACCGCATCGTCGAAGCGGTCGACCGTGAGGCTGGCGGCGCTGGCGCGCCCTGCGAATGCCGACACGAGCAGCACGGCCACCGCGCCCGTCGCGAGACGCGTCCCTCGAACGATGCCGCTTTTCACGCGGAAACCCCCTTGGTTTTGCGCTCGAATCGCATCTCGCGCGGCGCGCCGATCCATCACCGGCGCGAAGCGCGCGCGATGCTACCACGGGTTTTCCCGCGGTCGATCCGTCGCCGGCGTGGCCGGGCGCGCCGCGAGGCAGCCGCGATCAGAGCCGCTCGAGCTCGCGCTCGCGGCAGGTCGGGCACATGCCGTGGCTCACCTTGGGCCGGCCCGAGAGATAGTGCTCGACCGGCTGCCATTCGCCTTGGTCGTCGAGGATGCGCTTGCACCAGGCGCACATGCGCAGCATCGCGCGCAGATCCCGGATCTCGTCGCGAGCGCGCAGCACATTGGGATCCTAAGCTTAGAATTCCACGTGGACAAGTTGTCGCGGCCG